>Ga0335075_10004470_pt1 | contig 21870 bp, 20 predicted proteins | sample Lox_Sample_24_FD_206723 | JGI IMG/M metagenome (GOLD analysis project Ga0335075, IMG submission 206723) | Soil microbial communities from Loxahatchee National Wildlife Refuge, Florida, United States - Lox_Sample_2.4 | ecosystem: Environmental > Terrestrial > Soil > Wetlands | place: USA...
AGCCCCCGAAAGAGGCGATTCGATGCCTCAACAGAGTCACTTCAAGTCGATGATTCCGCGCTTCAGGCCAATCATGGCGGCGTGGGTACGGTCGTTGGCGCCCAGCTTGGAAAGGATGTTCTTAACCCTGCTTTTAACTGTTTCCTCAGTGACAGAGAGTTGCGAAGCAATCTGTTTGTTGGAGTTTCCGGCGGCGATCAGATTCAAGACAGCTGCTTCCGCGGGCGTTAGAGTCTCGTCCATCGCGTGTTGCGCAATTTCATGGGAGGCCTCCGGGGAAAGGGCCTTCTTGCCCGAGTGAACAGCACGAATCGTTCCCAGCAGCTCTTTGTGGCACAAATTTTTCAACAAATACGCTTCAGCGCCCGCCCTCAAGGCACGCAGAACCTGAACATCGCCGCTATAAGTCGTCAGCACTACGATGCGCGCTTGTGGAAATTCACTGCGAATGGCAATCACGGCGTCGATGCCACTCATCTCCGGCATCTGCAAGTCGATCAACATCACGTCGGGGCGGTGCGTACGAAATTGCTGGACACCTTCGCGCCCGTTGGACGCCTCCCCGACAAGGACCATGTCCACTTGCCCCTCGATGAGCGCGGCGACCCCCTGGCGAAATACGGGGTGGTCGTCGACACACAAGACGCGAATGGCGCTTCCCCCGCCACTCATCGCTCAAGTCCTTTCTCGCTTAGCTGGCAATGCTGCTAACTGCTCACATCGTAGGCATGAGCAGCCGGCAGGGTCAGTTCCACTTCGGTACCCGAGGAGACGTCACTCCATAGCTCTAGCTTGGCGCCAACGATTTTGGCCCGTTCTCGCATGCCGTGCAACCCAAAGTGCCCTTCGCGGCCGTCGCTTTTGACGACTTGGGGATCCATGCCCTGGCCGTCATCCCGAATTCTGAGGCGCAACTGGCGCGGGTCGTAGTGCAGCTCCACTTCGATGCGCTTGGCCTGGGCGTGGCGAAACGCGTTGCGCACTGCCTCGCCTGCAATTCGGTACAGTTCATCTCTCACGATCGGGCGAAGATTGCGCGGCGTTCCCTCGACGACCACGTCAAAGATTGCCGACGCATACCTGCCCCGCGAAGCCAAAAGCTCCTCTCCCAAGGTCTTGATCGCGAGCGCCAGATTATTGCCCGCGATAGTCGAGGCTCGCAATCCCTGGACCGCGTCGCGGCCCTCCGCTACGGCCTGGCTCGCCTGATCGATCGCTGCGTCGATTTTCTTCTTGGCTTCCCCGGGGCGTGCGGGAAGCAGGTTGGATGCCGCCTGAAAACGAAGCAATGATCCGTTAAAGCTTTGAAGCAGTGTGTCGTGCAATTCTCGCGCGATGCGCGTGCGCTCATTCACGCGGGCTTCCAAACCCGCGTCAAACCGCTGTTGCAGTTGATGAAGCCGGAATTGATACAGCGCCCAGAACAACGCTAAAGAAGTGGCCAGACACAGGGCGCGAAACCAATTTGTCTGGTAATACGCGGGAGCAACGGAAAAATCCAAGAGATCTCCCGTTTCGTTCCACACGCCGCTGTTATTGCAGGCAACCACGCGGAAGCGATAGGCGCCGGGGCCGAGATTAGAATACTGGACTTCGCGCTTGTTGATCACTTCTCTCCAATCGCGGTCCTGACCTTCCAGTTTGAAGCGAAAGTGAACTTTCTCCGGCACAACAAGACTCAGCGCGGTGTAATCGATCGTCAGGTCATGGTTCCGGGGCGGCAAGCGCAGGCCACCGTTCTGGTGCGAGGACAGGTCATATGTCTTGCCATCGGCGGTGATCTGCTCGATGTGCACCGGCGGCGGCAACCTGTTATACGGAATGTGTCGCGGATCGATCACACTGAGGCCCTCCGGCGTGGGAAACCAGATTTTGCCGTCGGGAGCTCTTGCGCTGCGAGGGCCCGGACCGGTTCCAGGGGGTTCAAGGACGTAGACGCCAGCCGATGCGCCAAAGACGACGGGGCGAACCGATTTCGGATTTTCGCTCCCGTTCGCAGCAGTCCAAGCACTAAGTTCGGCAGGCTGGAGCCGAATGAGGCCGCAGCTTCCATACAACCAAAACGCGCGCGCTTTGTCTTGCTGAATCCAGTAGATCGAATCGCACGGCAAGCCGTTCTCGGTAGAGAGCGTGAACACGCGGCCGTCTTTGAGTCGACTCAGGCCCCCGTCTGAAGCGACCCAAAGCGTGCCTTCATGGTCGAAGTAAAGATCGCTGACGCGCATCCCGTCGAACGCAGGGGCGGCGGTAAATGAAAGGCGGGTCGCACCTTCAGGAAGAAACGCGAGGCCTCCCTTCGAAAATCCAAGCCAAACACCATCGCCGGAAGGATCAATAGCCATGGCGGTTGCTAAATCGTGGCGGCCCAGCGCAACCCAGGAAATATGTTGCACGAGCCGGCCGCCGCGCAGGTGAAAAAGACCGTGGTTCAGCATGGAGATCCATAAGTTCCCGCGCGCGTCACCGGCCATCGCGTAGACAATCCCGCCCGGGACGCTGCTAACACGGACAAATTGGCCGCCCTGGACGTATCCCACTCCGCCGTTGCCAGCCACCCAGATGCGACCTTGATTATCCTGATAAAGCGAAGCTACGTCGTGTTTGGGCAAGGCGGGCATTCCGACGTCGCGCACGCGGCTACTCAACGCATCGGCAATCGACTCAGAGCGCGCACCTGAGCCTTGATACACGGTGACGAGGCCTTTGTTCCATTTGGTCAGTCGACCATTCGCGTTGAACCAAATGATTCCGTCGGCCGCGGCGATAACTGATGCATTCGGATCGCCGGATAAACCTTGGCCTTCAGGAAACGTGGTAACTGAGTATGCCCTGAATCGATCCAGACCCCTTGTTGTTGCCACCCAGATACTACCCTCCCGGTCTTCTAATACGGCAGTGACCCTGTTTCCGGACAATCCCTCCGCCTGAGTGAAAGCATCCACTCGCCCCTCGTGCACGTGCACTAGCCCCCGGTTCAGGGTGCCGATCCAAAGGCCTCCATCGCGATCACGGAGAATGCGCAAGCTGTGTGCCTGGCGCGAGGGGCCGGGATATCGATAAGCGTCCTGCATCCTCCCGTCGATCAATCGCGCCACTCTCCCGCTCGCCGGAATCAGCAGCGCGCCATTGTCGTCTGCGAAGCCCTGAATTCCGTATGGCTCGCCAGCAAGGGGATAGAAACGTGGGGGTCCGGGGCTCCATCGCCAGAATCCGTTCAGCACCCCCGCCCAAAGGTTATCCTTACTGTCTTCATGTAAACCGAGAACGCCATTGCCAAAAGTTCCGTCCGCGCCGTAGCAGTGGACACTGCCATTGCGAATTGCGCACAGCTTTCCCGGAGGCGAGTAGGCAAATCCGCCCGCCCAGACTGTGCCGTCGTGATCCTCAGCAAGGGCATAGACGGTTAGCCCAGCCAACTGCGGAAATCGGGTCAGCTTCCCGCCGCTCCAACTCGCAAGTCCTTTCTCGGTGCCGATCCAAAGCGTGCCATCGCGCGAGACAAGCAGGCCTGCGATCGTTGTGCTCGGGAGTTGCTGACGTTGAGGCGGCCGCCACGCGACGGCGCGGACTCCGTCAAAGCGATACAGGCCGAAATCGGTACCCAGCCACAGATATCCATCGGGTGTCTGGGCGATTGCTTCGATGGATTGCTTGGCAAAGCCCTCGCTGTAATTCCAGGAACTGTGCGCATATCGGCTAACATCCAGCGACGGATCGAGCGCGAGGGCATGCTGGACAAAGCACAGAGTAGCAGCCGCCAACAGAACCAGTCGCACAAACCGCGACGTTATCGCTCGCCCGACCCTTGGTTCCCTACTCATTTTGGGCGTTTATTCTATACCCGGCATCTTTGAAAGGGCGTTCAGAATATCAGCTTCAGGGCTAGCTGGATGGAGCGTGGCCCGCCGACCTGATACAGCGGGTCGAAGCCTCCATTGGCACCGCCGGACCCGAGACTGCTCGCCAGCGTTTGCGCCGAAATTCCGAAAAGAGGGTTAGCCAGATCGTTATTGGGCGGCCCAAAGTTCGGGTGATTGAATATATTGAAAAACTCAGCCCGAAAGCGAAGTCGCATTCGCTCCGTCATAAGAAACTGCCGCTGCAGCGCAAAGTCGGCCTGCCAAGCCCCGAATCCGCGCAACACGTTGCGGCCGAAATCGCCCTGCTGCCCTGCGGGAGCGGGAGAAAACGCGTTGGCGTTGAAGATCTTGCCGCCGGCATATTGCGAGCCATAGAGAACGAGGGGCACTCCGGAGATCACGTTGGGTCGTAGATAGAGTGAAGCGGCAGAATATGGCAAGACCGAGCCAATCAGATCAACTGGCGGCGCCGATCTGGCCAAAAGAAATGTATCGATCGACCACCCGCCCAGGGCGCGGCGAGCAAACTTATTCGATTCCTGAGCCGGCGGAGCATACGTAAGACCCGCCGTGAAGGTATGGCGGATATCAAAGTCCGAGCTGCCACGATCTATGTTCGGGTTCGCAGAGTTCCCCGGAGAGTTTGAGTTGAAGGTGAACGCGTCGGTCGAGGCGTTATCAATGGAATGGGCGAACGTGTAGGAGCCCAATGCCTGCACCCCATGCGACAGACGCTGCTGGAACTTCACTTCGAGCGCGTTATAGTCGGAGGTACCTGTGTTGCCCGTCTCCACGACGAGACCAAAATCCGGATTTGGGTTCACTAAGTCGACCGCCCGGAGTAGGTCGCGTCCCGCCGCTCCCACATAGGTCAAAGACACAATTTGACTGCTGGCGAATGACTTCTCCAGCGCGACATTCCATTCATATGTCCGCGGAAGCTTCAAATCAGGGTCGGCGACAATGATTGTAGGAACTGGGGGACTCACCGAGAATGGAGGCGGCGCTGCATCCTGAGGACTCAACGGAAACTCCGCAGGTACAAGGAGCTTTACTGCCTCATAAGGAAAGTAGCTTGAGACGCCGCCGAGCGAGCCGTCGCTTGCGTCGTAGAATACGCCGAACCCACCACGAAGGACAGTGCCCCAATCCCGCCGCCTTCCCAATTGATAGGCGAGGCCCACGCGCGGCGCTACGTTACCGTATGTGGTCTGGTACAGCGGAGTGCCGTGGGGCGCCAAAGCCACCGTTGCCGGATCGTTCAACCCGGTAACGGTGAACGGATCATTCGCGGGGTTCTTTCCTTTGAGCGCAGGATCGATGTCCCACCGCAGGCCGTAGGTCACCGTCAAACGAGGCGTTATTTTCCACGTGTCCTGGCCATAGAACGAGAAGTTTTGCACCAGCAGCGCGTTTGATTGTATGGCCAACGATTCGGCCACGGCCGCCATCCCGGAAAGAGCCCCTCCAGAGGTTGTAGACATGCCAGAGAACTCACCGAATTGACCATAGGCGAGAGGACTGCTGAAGGGTGCCAGCCATCGATAATCGGCGCCAAATTTAAGAAGGTGACCGCCCTCGATCATCGAAAGATTGTCGACGAAATTGAGTTGCCGCTGCTCGTCTGTACCATATTTACCCTGGGTGTAATCCCCGGCATCGAGAATGACCAGCTCGAACCAGCTGTTGGCGGACGAAAAACCAGGCGGGAACAAAACAGAATCGGGAGGCGGCACGGCTCCACCAAAGTGGTCGAGAGCGTACCTGCTGCTCACCCGATCGTTGCTGTAGTTTGCGCGCACCTCGTTGCTGACCCCTGCTTGCAAGAGTTGGGTTGCGCCGAGAGTGATCGTCTGCACCGATCCCGAAAGCGATTCCGTGGTGGCGAGCGCCGCTCCCGAGGGTCCCCGCTGAGTAGTGACGGATGGCGAGAAATCATAGCGACCGAAGAGCGTTGCCTTCGAGGTCAGCACATCATCGACGCGAATGCTATAAGCATCCAAAGAAGAGGGATTGGAAAAGCTGCCGTTGAACTCCGCCAACCCCTGACCGAGCTCCGGGCCGTTCTGAACGGGAAAGGCATTCAAGTACGGTTGCATCGTGGCAGGAGCTTGCTGCCGCGACACAGTATCCGGTACCACGGTTTCCGCCGTGGCGGGCTGGCGGAGCCTCAAACCTTCGTAAGAAAAAAAGACGAACGTCTTGTCTTTTATAAGCGGACCGCCGAAGACGCCGCCAAAATCGTTCTGCCGTTCCTCGGGCTTTGGCAGACCATTCGCGTTCGAGAACCAGTCGTTCGCGTCCAATGCGTTGTTCCGGAAATATTCGAACGCAGTACCATGGAATTGATTGGTGCCCGAGCGTGTGACTATCGAAATCTGCCCGCCCGGCGTTCGGCCGTACTCCGGAGCGAAGGAAGAGGTCTGGAGGCGGAACTCTTGCATCGCGTCCACAGACACCAGGCTATTTGTCCCGCCCAGTGCACTGAGTGCTGGCAACGCGCCGCCACCGGCTTGCACCAGCGGCGGAAAGCCGGTCACTCCGAAATTTGCGCTAACGCCGTCGATGGTGAAGTAGTTGGCGTCCGCGCGCTGGCCGTTTACGTTGAACTGGCCCTGGTCATCAACAGCTGTCTGAGCGACCACCACGCCAGGCGTTAGCTCGATCAGTGCCTGAAAACTTCGGCCCTCGAGTGGAAGATTTTCGACAAACGTGTGGTCCACGACGGTGCTGACCGTGGCCGATCCGGTGTTCATCGGCAGAGCGGTCGATTCCACGGTAACGGTTTGCTGCGCGGAGCCGAGCGCAAGTTGGAAGTTCATTTCGAGCATGTCCTGCACGTGCAATACGATGTCCGACCTGATAAGAGTTCTAAAACCGTCTCGTTCAACTTCGACGCGGTACGTTCCCGGCGGCAGATTGGCCAGTGCGTATTCACCCGCGCCATTTGTCACAGATGCGTAACGGAAATTTGTGCCAAGGTTTACGGCCGCGACTGCCGCTCCCGCGACCGTTGCGTTGGTTGGGTCCGTGACACGTCCGGTGACCGAGGCGTTAGTCGATTGCCCGCGAACCGCGCAGGGAGATAAGAACAGAATGAAAGCCGCGAGGCAGCCGCGGACTGGGCGCATGGTGGGTCTCCCGCGTTCAACTGAAGAGAGAGCAAAGATGGTGATTAGGTTTCGCCCAAGTGTCAACCTATACCAAGGTATAAGCCATACCTTCGTCCGATTGCCTTGTGCCGGCAGTTCTGGCTCAATCGCAGCGGTGCTCGCACATTCAGAGTTTGCGCAACGAGGGATGTATGCCGGAGAAAATAGCAGTCGATGGCCGAGTCGATCCGCTTGACGTGGTGCCGGAAAAGATTCCATTCGACGTGCCTTACGGCCCCCCGATTTCACTCGATCGCGCGCGGACTGCGATAAACGCCGCGGTGGCGGAAGCCAAGAAGCGGGGTTGGAAAATGAACATCGCCGTGGTTGATTCGGGGGGTAACCTTGTCGCCTTCGAACGGATGGACGGGGCGATGCTTGCATCAATTCAGATCACGGAACACAAGGCCCGCGCGGCCGTAACCTTCCGCCGCGAAACCAAGGTCTTCGAGAACGCGGTACAGCACAGCAACCTACATTACCTGATGACGCTCGACGGGATCATTGCATCCCGGGGCGGCATCCCCCTGATCCATCGAGGCAAAATCATCGGAGGGATCGGCTGCTCGGGAGGGACCGATTCACAGGATGAGATCGTCTCCAAGGCGGCGGTTGCAGCTATTCAGCGGTAAGAAGGTGCGACCGCCGAGTACTTTGGGCTTCCTTCTCGGACCCCGGGCTAAATGCTCATTAGGGGGCAAGGGGAGTCCATCGCGATCGAGTAGTTCGAATCACTCCCCGCTTGGCTGAATTGCGAACTTCTTCCGACCATCAAGACGTCGGCGTTGACCTTGCGGACGACCTCGATCAGGGCCGCCTTGATGGAGCCGAGTACGACGTGAACTGGCGCGTCCGATCCGATTTTTTTCTGTAAATCGGTAATGCGCTGACGCGCCAGCAGCGTCGCGCTAGAGGGAGGTTGTTCGTCGTCCTCCACTAAAATGGGGACAGAAGGATCTGTTAGCTGAATCGAGTGAACGATATGAAGTTCAAGCCCGGCCTCGGTGGCCGCTTTATGAGCAAAGCGAAGTACTCTCTCTGAGTCCGCATCGAGATTAACAGCGCATACACACTCACGATGTTCCAAGGGGCGCCGAGCGATCGTTTGAGCGTGTTTACTCGTCAGTACGGGGCGATCCGCATCGGCGAGCACTTTGGCGGTCGTAGAACCGAGAAGTTCCCTCCTGAACGTCCCTGCATGCGTGGGCATAACCACAAGATCGAAACCGTTCCTGGCAACGTGCATGATCTGGGTTGCTGCGTCTCCCGTCGCAAAGATTCGCTGGTGTTGCGAGACCGCAAACTCGTCTGCAAGAAACGAATTCAGCTGATGACGAGCGATATCCTGCCGCTGTTCGACAGTCCCCTGGCCCTGCTTAAAAACACCGCCGAATCCGTGCGGTGAGGGGTCGAACACATGAAGTAGCGACACTTTCGCGTCGAATAGTGTTGCGACTCTTTTCACGTAGGGAGCCATCGCAATACAGGAAGACGAGAAGTCCACTGGGAAGAGCACGTTTGTGATTAAAGCCATATTCCTGGTCCTCCAGCGCTTCGATGAACGGAAACCCACTTCAGTCCCTTGCTGAACAGCGCCCACTGCGCCAAAACTAAAACGCGAAATGCGCGTTGGGTCGCAAACTTCATCTCGGTAAGTTCGATGCGGCATTTAGAGGTATAGACGCGTCCGGCTATTGCTGCGCCCCTATGCAGTCACGATCCAGGATGTGTCGTTTCTAAGGGCTTACTACCAAGAAGCAACTCGCGCAGGTCGAAGGTTCCGGTTTGTACGGGGGAAGGCTGATCTCGACGGAAATGCAAGCCCGGGTGCGGGGTGCCCTCCGAATGTTTTCGTACCGATTGGACAGCCGAGCCGGGGACACCAACTTGTCCGGGATTCATGACGGGGACTCATAGCGTTTGAACTATTCCACGTACCACGATACTGTAGAGATCCGCCTATTCAGTGGCCTTTCTTGGGAAGGAGCCTCGATGAGCCCCTCGGCCCCTATTTACTTTGCAGGTTCCGAGCTTGCAGGAACTCGCCACGTTTGCGCGTTCTTCAATAGCGACGATGAAGAATACCGTGTGCTCCTGCCGTTTATTAAGGACGGATTCAAATGCGGCCACAAGGCAGTTCACGTCGTCAACCCGGATCAACGAAGCGAGCATATACAGCGACTGGCGACGGCAGGCATCGACCCCGCAACAGCCGAACGGAATGGGCAATTGGAAGTCAAAACCAACACCGAGACTTACCTCCGCGACGGCCGATTCGATCAGGAGCGAATGCTGCAGGCATTCGAGGAAATCGCGAGCGGCAACGCTGCCGGGGGATTTCCGTTGAGCCGTATCGTTTGCCGAATGGACTGGGCGGCTGAAGGAAAGACCCACGTGGAGGATCTGATCGAGTTCGAATCACGAGTAAATCACGTATGGGAGCATCACGACGACGCGGTGATTTGCACCTACCATCTTGGGAAATTTGGCGGGGACACCGTGATCGACATCATGCGCACGCATCCTATGATCATCATTGGTGGAACCCTCCATCGGAATCCGTTCTTCCTGCGCCCGAGCGAGTTCGTGCAAGAGTTCCGGGGGCGACGAGCTGGACGGAGCACAACAACATCAGCGGGAAGTTAGCATGCCAGGCCAGCCCGAAAGCCCCGCCGACGAAATTAGGCATCTTCGGCGCTGCATCAACGACTTGGTCAGCGTACTTGCCCTGCCTGCTACATGGACTGGCGGCGAACCAACACAGATTGTGGGCAATGCGCTGGAGGCTCTGATGGCTATGTTGAGCCTCGATTTCATCTATGCCCGGCTAAGGGAGTCAGCCGGAACAGCGTTTACCGAAATGGTGCGAGTCAGTTCAGATTGGGAGTCGAAGCCTCGGGCGGGAGAAATCGGGGAGAAACTTCAATCATGGTTGGAAAATGATCTAGAAAAACTACCGGTGATGGTAAGGAGCTTTTTCGAAAAGCGCGCAATGGTTTTAATACCTTTGCCTCTGGGACTGCACGGAGAAATCGGCGTCATCGTGGCAGGTTCTGAGAGAGCTGATTTCCCTCAACAGGGTGAAAGACTCGTTCTGAATACAGCGGTGAACCAAGTTGCGATCGGGCTCCAGGAATCCAGCCTCCTGAATACACAAAAGCGGGTTGCAGCTGAACTCGATCGGCTGGTCGAGGAGCGAACGAGGAAGCTTGCCGAAACGAATGAAGAGCTGCAGCTCCAAGTTGGACTCCTCCAGCATCTTCCTGTATCCACGTGGACGCTCCAATCGGATGGCACACCGGATTTCGTGAATCGAGTTTGGCTTGAATTCTCTGGCCAGACACTCGATTTCGTCCGGTCGCATCCCGAGGCCTGGATGACCGCAGTGCACCCCGAGGACCGCGAAGCGGCATCCGAGACCTTTTGGGAAGCAGTACGCTCCGGAAAGGGCTTCGCGTTCGAAACCCGGTCCCGCGCCAAGGACGGGACCTATCGCTGGCATCTCCAACAAGCCGTGGTGTTGCGCGATGCAGAAGGAAAAGTCCTCAAGTTTGTCGGTACGACCACCGACATTGACGACCAGAAGCGCGCCGAAGAAGGACTGCGGGCGAGCGAGGCTAACCTACGGCGAGTGATCGATACGATTCCCACGCTATCTTGGTGCAATCTGCCGGACGGAGCAAATGAGTTCCTTAGTAAGAGCTGGCATGAGTACACGGGCCTGTCGCCTAAGGAAGCGCACGGCTGGGGTTGGTCTGCGGCTTTTCATCCGGACGATCTGCCGCATTTTATGGAAAAATGGCGGAAGATGTTGGTTTCAGGAGAATCAGGCGAAATCGAAGCGCGCCTTCGACGCCATGATGGTGTTTATCGGTGGTTTCTCATTCGCGCTCAGGCCTTCCGCGACGACTCTGGCACGATCGTGAGGTGGTACGGCACGAGCACCGATATCGAGGATCGCAAGCGCGGAGAGGAAGCTCTTCAGGACAGAGAGAAGAGTTTGCGGTTGATCCTTGATGGCATCGCGGGGTTGGTGGCGATCATGAGCGCGACGGGTGAGGTTGAAGCCGTAAACCGGCAGGTCTTGGACTTTTTCGGCGAGTCCATCGAACGGGTGAAAGGATGGTCGACGAGCGATGCCGTTCACCCGGAGGACCTTCCGGGCGTCACGTCTGCGTGGAGGCGTTCGATTGAGGCGGTATCCCCGTACGATATCGATCACCGCCTCCGACGAGCCGACGGCGTATATCGCTGGTTCCACGCGCGAGGCCTGCCACTGCTTGACGAGAAAGGGCACGTGGCGCGCTGGTATGTCTTGCTCACCGACATTGATGACAGAAGACGTGCGGAAGAAGAATTGCGCAACACGCAGACGGAGCTCGCAAGAGTGACGCGAGCGATGACCATGGGGCAACTCACAGCTTCGATCGCCCATGAAGTAAATCAGCCGCTTTCCGGCATCGTCACCAATGCGAGCACCTGCCTGCGAATGTTGGATGCCAACCCTCCGAATTTGGAAGGTGCGCGCGAAACGGCGCGCCGCACGATTCGCGACGGTAACCGCGCTTCGGAAGTCATAACGCGATTGCGCACGCTTTACAGCAAGAAAGAACCAACCCTCGAACCGATGGACCTAAATGAAGCGACCCGAGAAGTGATCGCATTGTCGCTGAGCGAGCTGCAGAGAAACAGGGTCGCTCTGAGACAGGAGCTTGCTGAAGACCTGCCGCCTGTGGCAGGAGATCGCGTGCAATTGCAGCAGGTCATGCTGAATCTGCTGCGGAATGCTTGCGACGCGATGATCTCCGTTGACGATCGCTCACGGGAGCTGCTCATCAGAACCGAGCGGCATGAGGGGAACATGGCGCGCCTGACCGTTAAAGATGCAGGAGTCGGTTTCGCGCCGGAAGCCGCACGCAAGCTCTTCGAGGCCTTCTATACGACCAAAAGCGATGGGATGGGAATCGGGCTATCAATCAGCCGCTCGATCATCGAGGCTCACCACGGACGTCTATGGGCCACCGGGAATGACGGTCCCGGATCTAGTTTTTCATTTTCCATTCCTTGCAGACGCGAGAGTCAGGATGAGGCCGAAAGTCGAGCCCACCGCACGGGGCGGGCGACCGGCGCCGCGTGATGCGAGTTTCGTCGGGACATCGCTGGCAGAGCGAACACGTAGGTTCGGTCGATCGCCTTCAGCAAGTAGCTTCTGAGTGGTTCCCGCAACCGGGTCAAGAACGTCTCCCGGGTCCCAATGAACGATCGGTTCGAGAAGAGGCAAAGCCACTTCACGCGGCCGGCTGGCGTTCAGCGCTGTTCCCCCAGGATTCCGGGAAGGTCCGAGAGGCGAGGATCCATGCAGGTTACAACCGCGATTTTGGGAGCGGGACGCTTCCCCAGCGTTGGATTGTTGTGTTTTGCATACTTGCGGTTTGCTTCCAGGGCCTTGTCGATAATGCTCATCGTTAGTCTCCATAGCAATTGATCTAGTCTGGCGTTATCCTGATAGTCGCCGGGCAACGATCATTCATCGGGGTGTCTGTTCTCCCAATTCCCGATGCACACTCACCACTACATCACGAGCGCGAACGCAGACCAATTGGACAAAGGTATCGTTCGACACGAACACATGCCGAAGAGGCGCAAGAAGGCGGCTCAGCACGCCACCCGATACGAAAGTATCGGCGATACCATCGTTCAATTGTTTCTTTTCGACAAAGTTGGTTTGATCGGCGGGTCCCGACAGATGGGATCGTCTCGCCAATCAAAGGAATCTAGGCTGCCATGGCCGAAACACCCCGACCTTGTGGAACGCGAGATCAAGAGATCCGTGCGGCGCTAGATCAACATTGGGCGGCGTCCGATGCCAGCGATTTGGACGCCGAGCACCGCATCTATCTCGACGACGCTGTGCTCGAATACCCGCAGTCAGGCGAGCGAACCCGCGGCCGGCGCAACATACAGAACCAGCGCGCCAGTCAACCCAACAAAAAACGATTTTCCGTTCGGCGAATCGTCGGCAGCGGCGATCTGTGGGTCACTGAATTCATCCTCGCCTATGACGGCAAGCCGTCCTATACCGTGAGCATCATGGAGTTCCGGGGCGACAAAGTGGCGCGGGAAACGCAGTACTTTGCCGATCCGTTCCCGGCGCCGGCATTCCGCTCTCAATGGGTCGAGCACATGGACACATGACCTCGAGGCGCCTGCGGCGCGGCCACCGACACTTTGCTTTCGACCGGCGCATTCGTCCAACAGAACCGTGGTCGCGCTTCCGCCGGGCTCGCGCGAAACCATCACTCGCTTCCGCATCGAAAGGAGTAGCAGATGGACGCCACAAATGATCTGCAGCAGACCGCGTCAACGAGCAGCATACAAATCGGGCAGAAGAGCTATGAGATGCCCCCGCGGGAGGGGATCAGCATCGCTCATTTTCTCACCGTCGCCGACGTCGAGAGGTCGGCTCGCTACTACCAGAAGGTCTTCGGCGCTCGCATTCTGACTATGGGTGACGGGAACGCGCCTCCGTACCTTCAGCTTGCGAATATCTGGATGATTTTGAACGTTGGAGGCGGGCCGACCCCGGACAAACCGACGGTGACGCTCAGCGTCCCCGATCCGAATCACATCAACAGCTTTATGAATTTCCGCGTTGCGGATATTCAAGCGTGCTACGAATTATGGAAGAGTCGAGGAGCGGAGTTCCTCACGCCGCCAATACCGAAGTACGGCGAGATCCGGTGCTATATCCGCGATCCTGACGGTTACATTATCGAGGTAGGACAAAGCACCGACCTCACCTACGGTTAACCATCGCTTGCATCCGAGCTGCAAAAATTAGTTTGGATCGGCTGTCCCGGTTGAATGAATTCGATCGTGTCCGGACGCAATGATGACCGTGGCTTAGGCACAGGCCCTCGCAGATTGGATCGCTGTGCACGCGCTAAATCTCGGGAAACAGGTTCAATTCAGAGAGGAGAACAAAATGACAGCAAAAGGAAAAGTCTTGGTGCTGGTATCGAGCGGTCACGGCTTGCCGTTGAAAGACGGCAAGGTTTATGCCGGCGCTGGCTACTATCTCAACGAACTGACGGTTCCGGTTCGCGCCTTGATGACCGAAGGCTACGAAATCACTTTCGCCAACCCCAAAGGCAACACGCCGCAGATGGACGTCCATTCAGCCGTGGCCGATTTTTTCGGCGGGGACGAGGCCAGGCTTCAGGACTATCTAAAATTCCGCGACAGCCTGACCGGGCTCAAAAATCCAACGCGCATATCGGATGTCATCGCTTCGGGCCTGGATCAGTACGACGCCGTTTTCGTCCCCGGTGGCCATGGCCCGATGATGGATCTTCTCGATGATCCCGACGCTGGCACCGTGATGCGACACTTCCATCAAACATCCAAGCCTACGGCGGTGCTCTGCCATGGCCCTATTTCACTTCTGTCAGCTCTTCCGAATTCCACGGAGGTGGTCGCAGCGCTGGCAGCGGGCGACGCCGCTGGAGCGCGGGCCAAGGCTCAAGGATGGATTTACGCCGGATATAAGATGACCATCTTTTCGACGGCGGAAGAGCAGCAGCGGGAGCCGCTGGAGATTGGTGGTAAGGTTCTCTTCTATCCGGACTTCGCCTTGCGTACGGCGGGTGGCGACGTAAGTGTGCTCGCTCCGTGGAAGAGCTATGTCCTCCAAGATCGCGAGTTGATCTCAGGTCAGAACCCGTTCTCGGACGAAGCGCTTCTGAAACTTCTCCTGCCGGCGCTCAGCAGCAAGAAAAGCGAAAAGGCTCGCGCATCCTCCGTTAGCTCGAATCTTCGCTAATGAACGAGTGAGGCTGCCCCGCCCATCCTGCTTTTCGGGTGGGGCGGCCGCTGGCTTTTTCCGCGCGAGGAAGGCGATCTTCGATGAAATGCCCCACTGCTTATCGCACCGTGCAGGTTGACGGCCTGTCGATTTTCTACCGAGAGGCCGGCCCTAAAAATGCGCCGGCGCTTCTCCTGCTGCACGGACTTCCTTCTTCGTCGCGGATGTTTGAGCCGCTCTTCGCAAGACTCGCCGACCGCTATCACCTGCTGGCGCCGGATTACCCGGGTTTCGGACACAGCGACTGGCCGGACCGGCAGAAATTCGCATACACCTTCGATAATTACGCCGAGATCATGAACCATTTCACGGAGGCGCTCGGCCTCTCGCGCTACACGCTCTACATGCAGGATTACGGTGGCCCGGTAGGTTTTCGCATGATCTTGGCTCATCCGCGGCGCGTGGAAGCTCTCATTGTTCAAGACGCCGTCGCGCACAACGAGGGCCTGGGCGTGAATTGGCAAACGCGGCGAGCCTTTTGGGCTGATCGTGCGACCAATGAAAGTGCACTGCGCGCGAATTTGCTCTCGCTTGCCGCGACGCGCACTCGACATGTCGGCAACGATCCCAACGCGGAACGCTACGATCCCGATCTCTGGACGGATGAATTCTATTTTCTCAATCGGCCCGGCCAGGCCGAGATTCAGAGCGATTTGTTCTACGATTATCGAACCAATGTAGACGCTTACCCGAAGTGGCAAGCGTGGATGCGCGAGAAGCAACCGCGGCTGCTGGTGATCTGGGGCAAATACGAAATGTCGTTTGATCCAAGCGAGCCGGAGAGTTACCGCAAGGATGTTCCGAACGCTGAGGTCCATATTGTTGACGGCGGCCACTTCGCACTCGATACGGCTGCCGACGAAATCGCTACCCTAGTGAAAGACTTTATGCCGTCTTCCACCAGGTGAGGGCTCGGCGTGCTGGTCGCAAACGATACCAACGTAGCGCCGATACCCTGGCCCGACTCTTATGGCTTCTTTCGCCGCGTTTAGTGGTCAGCGGTCATGAATATGAGTGCACCGGACGGGCCGTGGTAAGGGTGCATCCTCAATCGAAAGGTCCGAAGACATGCCTTGGAATCGTGTGGTCCATTTCGCGCTCCTGGGCAGCAGTGGCGTGGAGCAATACGCCATCCTGCTGGTGCGCGTTTCCACCGGGCTATTCTTCGCCATCTCCGGGGCCAACAAACTGTTCGTCGCCGGCGGCACGAAACCGGTTTACGATACGCTCGTTAATGCCAAAGTCCCTTTTCCGCAACTGACGGCTTATTTCGTGTCGGCTGTCGAGTTCGTTGGCGGATCCTTGCTGGCCGTAGGGTTTCTCTCGATCGCCGCCTGCGTCGCCTTGTTGATCGATATGGTTGTCGCTACCCTGACCGAAGCGATTTCCACCCTGTCCAAAGGCCTTTCGCCTCTCAGTTGGCTCGACGATTTCCTCTACCTTCCGGAGGTGCTCTACGTCTTCTTCTTCATCTGGTTAATCTGCTCCGGTCCGGGAAGATTCAGCGTCGATTACTGGCTCGCTGACCAGTTGCTTAGGTGATCGAGCCCCGCTCCCGGCAATCTTGTCCTGTTGGCTCAGCCAAGCGCGGGTGTCACTCTAGACCTTTCAGGGAAACGGAGGAATCCCAGCATGCGCTCTGATATCGTGCCCGGAAGCAAGTTCGTCCTATGATTCCGCACAAGCTCGTGCTCAAACCGGACCTTGTCGTCCGCAAAATCTACAACGGCTACTGGTTCTGGAGGCGCCCGTCGGTCGCCGACCTTTGGCACGACCTTCGCACCGTGACCAGCGAAATCCGCCCCGATTGGGATCACAGCATACCGCGCGGGTCACTTTTGGGGAAGCGCCGCGTTGAGTGCGTTTAGAAGAGCGGTGTCACTGAATGGCTTGAAAAGACAATCTACGGCTCCTCGGGCGAGCATTCGGGGCCGCATGCTGTCGTCTTTCTGGGAGGTAATGAAAATGACCGGAATCCTTGCCTGGCGGCGCCTTAGTTCGTCGTGGAGCTCGGGTCCGCTCATGCCGGGCATGGCGACATCGAGGATGAGGCATTTAGTCTCATTTAGATCGCCGGATTTCAGAAACTCTTCGGCGGACGAAAACACCTGAGCCTCAAAACCCAGCTCCTCTAATAAGTCGGGCAACGACTCGCGAACCGACTCGTCATCGTCGACCACGGATACGAGCGAACGCTCGCGTGTCACAGATTACCCGAATCCTGGCAGACCTTGCCGCCAGACCGAGTTGTCACTTCGCGCCCCCCGCCGTACGTGATGTCCATGTTCCTCCCGGGGGAATACCAACCTTGCTCCCTGACTAGGCGATCGTCCGGTGGATTCGGAAACATCGGGGGGCCCGACTCAATGCGTCCGGAGAGAAAAACTTCGTGCTGCAAACAACCACGATGCGCCGGCGGGTTCTGGCGCGTCTATTATACGTTGGTATAGGATACGTAAACTTAGACGTATACATTCTATTAGGTTCACCAAGCAAGGACCGGCTAAGTTATTTGTACTTCATCCGCCGCCGGCATCCCTTTAGGTGTTCCGGTGTTGCTTGCCTCCATCATGGTTGGCCGTCTGCAGCATATGTAGGCGGAGAACGTGGCTTCTGGGCCTGCGGCCGGCTCGACTGACGCACCCAGGGGCGGCAGCGGTGTGCGGTGTGCGGTGTGCGGTGTGCGGTGTGCGGTGTGCGGTGTGCGGTGTGCGGTGTGCGGTGTGCGGTGTGCGGTGTGCGGTGTGCGCATCGAATCTGCGCGACCGTGCCCGGCGAAGCCGGACAGCGAGACTCTGACTGGGGCTATGCTTCGATCCCGGTTGTCGTCCCGGCTGGGTCGGCGAAGCTCTCGCTGTTTGTGTCTCAACCGAATCCCCCAGCGTGCATATAGGCGTCCATCGTGTCGTCTACGAAAGCTACCGTGTGCAGCAATGCCACGCACTGAAGCGACCATGCGGCATTTCGCCCCGGTTCGGAAGCTCCATCAATCCTGGCTTTTCCTGGCCCTACTACTAACGTATCGCCAATACCATCGTGCAATTGTTGGAATTCCACGCTTTTGGTTTGATGTCTGCGTTCGCAACCAATGCGATTGGCCGCGTGCGAAGGCGACCAGCAATCATCCGCGATAAGCCAAGGGAGATTCGGAATGCAGACAGAGGCAGCGCACACTTCACTATTTAATGTGTTCATTAACGCAGTTCATTCCGCCGAACACTCGATTGAACTGAGCGAGGAACAATTGGTCGCCGACGCGAGAGATGGATCAGCGGCCGCTTTTCAAAGGCTCGTGGAATGCTATGAATCGAGAGTTTTTAGGGTAGCGAAAAGCATCGCTCGCTGCCATGAGGACGCGGAAGAGATCATGCAGGATGCGTTCGTGCAGGCGTATAAAAACCTCTCCAGTTTTCGAGGAGACTCGCGGTTCTATACATGGCTGGTCCGCATCACGATCAACGAAGGTCTGATGAAGAGGCGACGCCGGCGCCTTACCGAAATTTCGATTGATCTCCAAACGGGCGATGGATATGCCCCTTACGAAATCGAGGATTGGGGACCCAACCCGGAACAGCGCTATTCGCAGGAGGAGTTGCACTGCATTCTGGAGACGACGATCGCTCAGCTGTCCCCAAGTTACCGCGTCGTGTTCCAGCTTCGTGATGTCGAAGGGCTATCGACTGAAGAAACAGCACGGGCGCTTGCACTGACTCCGACTACCGTGAAGACTCGAGTGCGGCGCGCACGCCTACAATTGCGGGAATTGTTGAACCATTATTTCAAGGCGAAGAGCGGACACAATGCTGTTTTTCTTACAGCACGGCTTTCGCCTCAGCGCCGCCCAGGGGGCAACGACACGGACGTTCGACGCACCCTCTGGAAGGCAATGATCTAAAGTAATTCGCGGAGCGACCATCACTACACCAGGCGTTGTTATTGCCATTTTGAGTGCGCCGCACCTCGTCGCGCATCAAAATCATGGGCGGCCCGAGCGCTATTATCGTCACGGCAAGAAAATTTTTGACGTGACGGTTTCGCAGTTCACCCATAAGCGGATCGTCGCTGGGCCCCTCAATTCCATAGTTGTTGCTCTTCTTTTCTTCAACGCCGTCCCGGTTATCTTCACGATTCGCTTCGTTATGCTTTCGCTCGTAGGACACGAGGTCGTTGACGGTGAAACCATCGTGACAGGTTATAAAGTTTATGCTCTCCTCGGCCTCGCGCTCCTTATGCGCATAATTTTGAGGACTACCGAGTAGCCGGAACGGTTTCCAATGGCCGCGTCGAACGGACCATGCACAAGATAGCCATAGAGTTGGCCTGGTTTCAAACCCGGCACAAACACGTGCCAATAAGGATAGGCGCGATTTGTGCTCGCATCGAGCTTGATTGTCCTTATCGCGGCAGCTTCCTCCTGACCGAAGAGCAACAATGGGTAACAGTGCGAGAATAAACGCTGAAATTGACACCGCCGGGTAGGACGGTTGCGCCGAGTGGCGAGCTGTAGCCCGAACCGGAAGATTCTTGCGAGGTGGCGATTTGTGTTTCCAGCACCGAGTCTGCACGATCAACGGAAATAACGGCCATGGTCACTCCGGAGGTGAAGAACTCCGTCGCCATGGCGACGACTCGATCCGGTTCGATTGTCGATCCGCCGTGGGCTCGTGGTGATGCTGACTCGGAAGGTCATCCTTCGCTTTCTAAGTCACTTCTAAAACGAGGTCACTTCTTCACGCGACTTGGCGGCTAACTCGAAAGTCCTCCCGGTCTGATTGGGCCGGGTTGTGCCAGCCTCCTACGGGGACAACGAGCTGATCCACCGGGCTGGGGCCCCAGCTGCCGGACATGTATTCGTAAATTTCAGTGCCGGCTTTTAGCACGGGATCAACGATCCGCCAGGCTTCTTCGACGTAATCCTGTCTCGCAAAATGCGTCGGGTCGCCGGCCATCGCGTCACCCAACACACGCTCGTAAGCTTCCATCTCCTCCGGCCGGGGATGGCGGCTCGCAACCATTTCTATGTTCTCTGTATTCTCGCCCTTCATCTCGGCGGCTTGGCCCATGGCTGTCGCGCCAATGGCTATCGTCATTTCAGGACTGATGCGAAACCGCATATGGTTCTGCATCAAGGCGGATTCTGAAACGACGGCAGGGGGTTTGCGAAGGCGGGCGAGTACCTCGGTACACGTCACGGGCAAATTCTTTCCGGCACGGATAAAGAACGGGACACCTTTCCAGCGCCAGGAGTCAACTTCTAGCCGGACCGCCGCAAAGGTCTCAACTTGGGAGTCGGTCGCCACTCCCTTTTCCTGCCGGTACCCGCTGAATTGCCCACGTAGAACGTTTTTCGGATCAACAGGAGGAATGGATTTCAGCACCTTCACTTTCTCATCGCGGATCGTTTCACTCTCTTTGCGGGCCGGGGGTTCCATCGCAAGATTGCAGAGAATTTGAAAGAGATGGTTTTGGATTACGTCGCGAATGGCGCCGGTCTGGTCGTAGAAGGCGCCTCGTCCTTCGACGCCGAAATCTTCCGCCATGGTGATTTGAACGCTTTCGATATAGTTCCGATTCCAGAATGGCTCCATGAATGCGTTGGCGAACCGGAAAACAACGACGTTATTCACGGGACGTTTTCCGAGATAATGATCGATTCGAAAAATCGCGGACTCGGGGAAAACACTGTGCAGCGTTCGGTTGAGTTCCCGCGCCGACGCAAGATCGTGACCGAACGGTTTTTCGACGATCACTCGGGCGTGTTGCGCGCATCCTGATTTCGCCAGCTGCTGAACGACCGTTTCAAAAAGCGAAGGAGGAATTGCAAGATAATGTGCCGGCTGCTGTGCGCCGCCGAGTTGTTTCCGGAGCTCATGAAACGTGGCGGGGTCTGAATAGTCTCCGCCTACAAACCGGAGCAAACCACTGAGCGTCTCAAACGCCTTCGGATCAAGGCCACCGTGCTTCTCCACACTGTCGCGTGCTCTCGCCCTGAGCTGTTCGACGTTCCAATTGTCTTTGGCGACGCCAATGACCGGCGCGTTCAGATTGCCGCGCTTGATCATGGCCTGCAGGGCCGGGAAGATTTTCTTGTATGCCAGGTCGCCTGTCGCGCCGAAAAAAACCAAGGCATCCGATTGCGATTCGCTCATCGTGACCTCCTAGGAGCCTGCTGTTTTCTCGGCGGATTTTTCGAGGTGTCCGCCGAAGCCGAAGCGCATTGCTGAAAGCAGCCGGTCCTGAAAATCCGCGTGGCCGCGCGAAGAGAAACGCTCGTAGAGCGCAGTCGAAAGAACCGGCACTGGCACCGCTTCATCGATCGCAGCGTGAATCGTCCAGCGCCCCTCACCAGAGTCCGAAACGTGACCGGCAAACTGAGAGAGAGAGGGATCCTTCACCAAGCTGGCTGCGGTGAGGTCAAGCAACCACGAGGCGATCACGCTGCCTCGCCGCCACACCTCCGCGATATCGCGCAAATTCAGCTCATACTGATAGAGATCCGGATTGCGCAGCGGCGTCGTTTCCGCATCAACGGCGCCTTGTTCCTTCCCGACATTCGCACCGCGTAAAACGCTTAAGCCCTCGGCGTAAGCGGCCATGAGGCCGTATTCGATTCCGTTGTGGACCATCTTCACGAAGTGACCGGCGCCACTCGGGCCGCAGTGGAGGTACCCCTGTTCGGCGGTTCCGTTAAGCGTCTCGCGTCCCGGAGTGCGGGCGATGTTGCCAATACCAGGGGCAAGCGCCGCGAAGATAGGATCCAGGTGCTTGACCACAGCCACTTCGCCTCCGATCATCATGCAGTAACCTCGTTCCAACCCCCAAACTCCGCCGCTTGTTCCCACATCGACGTAGTGAATGCGCTTTGCCTTCAGCTCCTTGGCGCGGCGAACGTCATCGATGTAGTAAGAGTTGCCGCCATCGATGAGAATGTCGTCCGATTGGAGGTGAGGCAAAAGTTCGGAGATGGTTGGCTCGACCGCTGCGGCTGGCAACA
>Ga0335075_10004471_pt1 | contig 21868 bp, 20 predicted proteins | sample Lox_Sample_24_FD_206723 | JGI IMG/M metagenome (GOLD analysis project Ga0335075, IMG submission 206723) | Soil microbial communities from Loxahatchee National Wildlife Refuge, Florida, United States - Lox_Sample_2.4 | ecosystem: Environmental > Terrestrial > Soil > Wetlands | place: USA...
TAATAAATTCCTAGTACCCATCCTAAGCGGCACCCTTCAATTTCTTAGACTTTAAAGCATTAATAGTAAATATACGTTTCAAGGTACAAGCTAAGCCTATAAGGAAGCCTTTTTCATCTTAATTGTATATGTTCTTAGCTGTAATATAGTATTTCTTAATGCATTCTATTAACTTTAATACAAATTAGCAGAAATAACTATATAAAGCTATTAAAATACAAACCATTCTAAAGAAGAGCTGTATTATTAGCCCATATTCTGCTTTAACCCGCATATTATCCATATTCTAAAGATATATGCTTTTAAGCCTATCCTTGTGCTGCTTGATAAATTGGCCAGTCTAGTTCTTTCCGACTGGTTGGGAGACCATTTCCTCAGCTAGATTTCAGACCATTAAAGAGGTTGGGGGTAAACCTTGGAAAGAGAGGTCATTTATAACCTTAATGAGCTCCTCTTCCTAGTCGCTCGTGAGGTTCTACTGAAACATTAAATTAGCAGACGGTTGGGAGTCTTGCAGTCCATAGAAGCGTCTTCTTAACGTATGCCGATTTACAGGTGGGAATTGGAGGGCAATAGCAGAAAAATTAGGCAATAAAACTTTACGGCATGCATCTAATGCTAATTGCATTTGTGCCTCCCAAGTTTCAGAAGAATTGGCCATTGCGTTGTAGAGTAATTTGAGTGCAAAGTTGATGATGGGTTCTTGTCATTTTCTGAAAGGGGGTGGGCGTTAAGCCGGATCGGGCGTTGAGGCGGGATATCGGTTAGCTTCATTTTTACTGCCATGCTCACCGCTTGCAGCCCCTCCAAAATTATCCAGCTCTCGCTGTGAAGGAGAATCTATGCGATTAATCGTAGTCCTAGAGCTCACGGAGTTTGTCCTTCAATATGGCCAACGTAGCAGCAGATGCTGAGGCACTGGTGCCCCAATTCCAGCTCGAGCGTGTGCTCAATCAAGGCTAGTTCCATCCAAATCTCATTCACAGTCGTATCCGCAAGTCTAACACCTTCCGCAGACCAAGCCGGGCGCCGCATAGTCCTCTACGGATTAATCCTCTCCAAACCCGCCATCTTAATCCTCGAACGAGCCCCCTTTTCCTCCTCGCCATCCTATCTCTCCTCCCTCCCCAGCACCCTTCTCTCCCTGAAAAACCTTGGCGCCAATGACATCTACTTCTGGTACATGGCCAGCAGCGGCCCTTCGCCCACTGAGCTCCACGAAGACCTGAAGATCAATCTCATCTATCCGAGCACTGATCAGCACCTCAAGAAATACAGCAAGCAAGGCGTGCGCGTCGTCACCGAAACGGCGGACATCTACAGAGAATATGTGCGGCCGTATATGCTGCAGAAACGGGAGCAAGGCAGGCTGAATTGGGTATGGAATATTATCGACGGTAAGACCGAAGTCGAAGATGTGATCTACCGGACGCCGAAAGGGCAGGATGTGGAGAATGGGTTCTTGCTTCTGCCGGATCTGAATTGGGATCGCAAGACTATGGAGGGACTGCATTTGTTGGGATTGGTGGAGAGGATGGATATTTGGAGCTTGAGGGATTTGAGGAAAAAGCATGTGGCGTGGTTGAAGGATATGAGAAGGAAGATTTTGCAGGCGACAGTGGAAACGTATCCAGAGGTAGAGGAGGATCTGCTGAAGGTGTATGTGCACTACCAGCCTACCTATTATCATTTTCATATGCATATTGTGCATGTAGCACTGGAGGCTGGAGCGACACAGGCTACGGGGAAGGCGATAGGGTTGGAGAGCATCATTTCACAGCTTGAGAGTATGGAGGGAGGTGGTGAGGCGGGGATGGATGTTATAGCCTTGACGTATACTGTCGGCGAAGCTAGTGAATTATGGACGGATATATTTGAGCCCCTTAAGAAGAATTATAGAGCTTCTCAATCGCAATGACAAGATCGTTGACTCCTGGCCCGGTTGGGCAGTCCTTCCATTCTCCATCATGTACACAGTATACTTCATTGTTCAGTCGGACGGTGCAGCTGGTAGAAACACCTGCCTGTGGATAGAGTCAGCATTTCATTACGAATGCAGTAGTATTATAAGCGGTGCACAGCAACCATACCTCTTTGCTCCTCGTAACACTTTTCCTTAGCATCCCAACTCCAAAACCGTCATCGCTACTCGAGCATGCATTAAGCTTGTCGAAATCAATTCCGTGCTCCAAGGCACAATCCTGAACCAATTCTTCTTGCGGGATTTCGTTATAGTCGCGAGTGAGGCACATTACAAACCCAAGATATATTCGAGGCTCAGGATAAAGGTATGCGGCACACAGTTCTATGATGTTGCCCATGCACTCTTCTGCGCCATGCTTGCATGCAACGCCATCATTCGCGGTAGGCCTTGGAAGGTTCAGAGATTGAGGTATATCTCTAGAGAAGGAATTCATGCACTTACGTGCCGATGTATGAGAGTGTGAAATTGACTCTGTCGGATACTCGTTGCATGGTTGGGAGTACCAGCTCCTTCAAGCATACCTAGGACAATGAGACTTGGAGTCATTAAATCGAGGCGGGGAAGGGAATTTTTACTTTTGCATCAGGACATTTGCTCATAATATGCGCTTCTAGAGGAACCGGAGACTTCGCAGCTTCGGCAGGTTGGTCCCCTGTTGATGGAACTGGTTCGAAGTGTGAGATTCTAGGGTGGAAAAGGAAGGGCCTCGAGATAGAGAAGCATAGATATAAGAAGGCTACGACTGTGAAAGCTATAGCCAGAGATCGTTGATGCCGTGACCGATGATGTTTAAGAATAACAATGTCAATGTCAACCGCCACGTTTTGAGATGATTTCTCATCTTGCGCTGGACGAAGAGTCTCTTTCTCCATGTCTGCAGTTTGGTGGAGAATGGGGATAGAGAAGATGGATGAGCTCGAAGTTATATCTCGGAGAATCGTGTGATTCTGCCTGGTCAATACAAGGCTCCGAGGCTGCCTATTGGTAAAGTTAAGCCTGGCCTAACCTTAAGCCTTATGTTAGCCTTATATTTCGGTTGGCTAATCGTCAGGCTGCAAGGGGAAGGGGAAGGGTTGACGTTGAAATTGGGACGCGCCTTACCGCTTCTTTCCTGTAATGGCTGCTGCAGGCCCCTCGCCGTCTCTGCAAGATTTCCTGCAGCCGCTATCTATCGACCTGACTAGAGTCATTGCACTGGCCGCAAGCTTATCCAAGGCATATAGGAGGCTTGCTGCTGAGTCCGATAATCAGTTTCTCTCAACGCCAATATCTGACTCTACTCTAAGCCCGTCAGCAGCTGAGGAAGGAAGGTATGGTGTTTACTCTTATCCGTCTGAGCAGCAGCTGGGAACTGTATGACCTTGGGAGGAAAGATTCACAATATTGTCTTATTCCTTCCCATCCGGCGGAATGTATCTATAAATACTCACTATCGAGGCAGGTACCTTGCCATTGACGTCGGAGGTACAAACCTTCGGGTAGGATTCGTAGAGTTAGCTAAGGTCACCGAGAACGGACCAGATCTGCAACTCAGAAATGGAGTTTCGGACGAGCCCAGCCTTGGGAGGTCACGTGTACAGCGGACTCTTGAGAAATCATGGCCTATTGGGGAGCACTTGAAGAATGAGAAAGCAGAAGATCTATTCGCATGGATTGGAGACTGTATCGCTGAGGTCGTTGGAGATGGCGTGAAAAAGTTTGGGGAAGAACTGCCTACACGGCTACCTATGGGTGTCACGTTCAGTTTTCCAATGATGTACGACATTGTACTCCCTTCTTTCGCACACTGCCGGCTTACTTCATGCCAGCCAGCATACGTTATCAGATGCTACACTAATGTCCATGGGTAAAGGCTTCACAATTACCTCCAACCTGGATCTGGGAAAACAGCTCCGGGATGGGTATTCCAAAGCCAGAAGTCATCGAAAGCTTCCAGATGTGCAGATCGTGGGTATCGTAAACGACACAATAGCAACTCTCATTTCTTTCGCTCACCAAGTCAAGGCCAGTCCTCACCGCAAAGCTGCAATGGGACTTATAGTAGGTACTGGTAACAACGCAACCATTCCCTTAAAGCTTTCTAGCCTTAAGGCTGGAAAGCGGCTTAAGGCGGAAACTGTTGTAAATGGAGATGCCACTTCCTTGAAGGAGAAAATCCTCGTCAACACCGAGTGGAGCATCAACGGTACAGCTGAGCCACTACGGGAGCTAAACTTCATAACTCGATGGGACAAAGCGCTTGACGATGCTGGCATCGCACCTGGCTTCCAACCATTCGAGTACATGACAGCCGGAGGATATCTGGGCGAACTTGGTCGATTGATCATCCTAGATTACCTCACAACGCAATTGTCAATCCCAGAAGAGCAACTGCCACCCAAACTCCGGGAACGGAATGGCCTTACGACAACATTCCTTGGGAAATTCAGAGACTACCAAAGCCATTCCAATCCTTCCACAGTTCAGGATCTATCTATCGAGCTACCTCCCAAAAACGACGCAAACGCATGGCACTGGACGCCCGAAGCCACGGGTGTCGTCTTCAAGACCGCGAAAGCCATTCAAGTGCGTGCCGCTGGCATGACTGCTGCAGCCATCATTGGACTCCTAATATGCGCTGGAGAACTCAGCCTAAATCCTGACAATAGCATCCATAGGGGCTATTCAGTGCCTCGAATCGATGAACTCGTCGTGGGCTACACTGGAGGCACCATCGTAAATTTCCAAGACTACCTCAAAGACTGTCAGCGCTTCCTAGATACCGTCATGCTCGCTCAGTTTCGAGGCGAGCCGCCTCTTAGAGTCGTCCTGCAGTGGTGTGAGGATGGAGGCGTTGTCGGTGCTGGCGTCCTAGCTGCAACGGTGCAGAAATCCTCACAGGGCGCATAAGATCTTTAGTTTCTCATAAACGTGTGACCCGTTAGACTAGAGGCAGCAACGGTGTTGGGAAGCTATTGACATTTATGAAGAATTAGACATACTACAAGAATTTATCTTAGATGCATGCCAACCGGCCTTGTCCGCGATGCCTAGTGTACAATGCCCCATGCCATGTCCAAAGCCAAAGCTCAATGATACCCATTAATGCCTGCCGTCAAGCTATCTAATTCCTCCTTCCGCTGCCTGTACAGTTCCTGCGCTTCCCTTTCCCTCCGACTGATGAAACCCACCTCCTCTCTCAAACCCTCCAGCCTTGTCGAGATGGCCGCTTCCTCCGCGATCTGCAGAGTCTTGAAGGAATCTAACGAGTTCGTAGCCTTCTCAAGAGCCTCTGCAGCTTCGGCGATCTTTTGCCGTAGCATCTTCGCCCGTTTCTGGTATCCCCCTAGGTGCAGGGCAAGTTTCTTTTCTAGTTTGTTGCCTTTTTCAGCGGCTGTCATGATGGACTCTTGGACCTTCTGTAGCTTGTGTCAATAAGAGTATCGTGTTATTGTAGGGAGTTTGTGGGTTGGTACATACATCGAAAGCTTTCTTCATGAGTTCCAGTTCATCATCTTCGTCATCGCCATAGCCAATCAAGCCTGGTAATAACGATGAGGTATGAACTTCCTTCCATGCCATCTCAAAAAGTTCATCGCCCTTCACACCCATATCTTTAGGCAGCTCCATGACAATCGCTAGACGAGCTTGAGCTAAGGAATCGTCGTCGAACAGTTCGAGCGACTTCGGCGTACCCTTAACTTTCAGATTAGATGTAGGATATCTTACAGAATCATTCGCAATGAGAAGAGCCATCTCCTGGGCTATAGCACCTCCCGTAGGATCTGATAGCTCCGAAACATCCTTTAACAGCTTATCAATGTCAACGATCACTGGCCGAGGCAGGCCTCGCTGAAGCACTTGAGTTCGCCGTTTCGACTCAAGCAACTCTTGCGCCTCCCGAATCTCATGATTCCTTCGATCGCGGAGCTCTGCATCCTCTTCGGAAAGCTCTTCTGTGCCGAGAATCTCTGGCTGCTCTTCAGGGAGCTCAAGCTCCCATTCCGTATCCTTAGGTTTCGGCAGAGATGCTAAGCCTTGCCTCAGTTGATGCTTCAGGGCCATTTCCCTCAGCTTGATATCTTGAAGGGTTGCGCCAACCAATTGCATGTCTCCATCTGTATTGATTGCAAAATTGTCCCTTGGCGTTCGCATTGGAGTTGCACCAGGGCCTGGACCCCGTAGCGGAGTCGCAATACTATTGATCCCTTGTCTGAAAGGCGTAGCCATAGGATTCGGAGTCTCCACTTGATGTTTCCTGGGTGCTACCCCGTCGAATCCAGTACTTCCTACGCCCTCATATAAAGGTGTGTTCTCACCACCGAGTAGAGATGACTGTGTTTCCGTCAACGCTCTGATATTTCTGATCTCATTCGCGATATGGTCCTCTTGCGCAGGAGCCTTTGGTGTTCGCACGGGTGCGCCACTGTTGATTGTATTATATGAACCGACAAGTCCTCTTGTAGCATCGTTCTCACTTGCTCGCGCAATAGTATTGGCCCTTTCTCCTATCATGCCCATCTTGACTATCTCCTCGAGCTCGGTCTCCCCGACCTGCGGGGCCGGTAGAACCAAAGCTCTTCTCTTACTGCTTTGCTCTGCCTCGCGGATCTTTTGCATCTGACCAGCTTTCAAGGCTGCCTGATAAGATGCTGATGGGGCATCTTTCTCGTTTTTCCGCCGTTTTCTGTCAGGGTCGTCATCCTGATCTCCTTTACGCTTATTTGCAAGCTGCTGTTTCCTGGGGTCAAACGCCTCCCTCTGTCTCTCATTCCGAATAACTTCCTCAGCGGTATCGTAGAAGCCAGGAGCCGCTTTCTTTTCGAATGGGATGTCGGCATTATAGTCCATTTGGCCCTTTTTTCTATTGACAACCTTGATGTTAATTCCGGCGTTTTTAAGCTCACGTCGCTTTTGTAGGACGGCCAGCCTCCGAGACTCCTCAAGTTGTCGTTCTCGGGCTTTCCGTTTCGCCTTCTTTCCTTGTGTATTCGCCAGACGCGCACGTGCTTCGCTCAGCATCTCTTTCTCGTCTTCATCCAGGTCGATCGTGTCAGGTCTTGCAGGTTTCGATTCCGGATCCGGATCGACCTCGCCAGGTCGTAGCCTTCTGACGTCGTCTGCACTTGGTGCCTTTGTCTCTCCTCCCTCTGGACCACCAAGGCCCAATTCGCTAGCCTCTTTCTGCTCAGCTTCGTCAAGCAATTTCTGATACCGCTCCAGGCACTGTGTAGCTGTCCGGCCTACCAAAGGTGCAAGCGTCCGCCATTGTGTTGGCATTAACTTCGCCAGATGTAGAAGTTTCTCATCCTCTTCCTTGCTCCATTCGATCTTCCGAATACCAGGATCTAGCCACTCGCTCCATCTTGCCTTGCATTGCTTAGGTGTTTTCCGGGCTAGGAGCGAGGAGACCCGAGCCCACTGGTTGAGACCGTATTTCGAAACCGAAGCCTTTAGGATCTAGAGGGTCGTCAGTCGAAACGGTCCTAATATTGTACAGAAATAATAATAAGCACAACTCACCTCATCCTCTATGTTTGTCCATACTCCTCCCTTAACAACAGGCATGATGGCGGTACTTGGAGAAAACCAACGAAGCTCTGCTCGTCAAATCGTAAACATTCAAATTCTCAAGTCGGGAAGTTAGATGCTAGCGTGGCGCTAAGTATCGCAGTCACCTGACTGGTTTTCTTGGCAACTGACCATCTAGAATCAACGACCGTCTTTACATTACCGCATTTTAGGCGTAGCGAAGGATACTGACTGAGTATCGCATCCGTTGTGAAGGTAATTCGGAGTAGATTCGAGAGACTCTTCTCCATATGGACTACCAATATTCGAGCCATGCTAATATTATTGGTCACGGGCCTTCTTTTGACGACATGTGGCTACTCATTCTTTCGAAGACAGCATTATTGATGGGCAACGAATGTGTTATTTTCTAACTTTTTTTCGTGTTGTGGCGGCAAACTTCATAACCTGTTGAAAGCAAAAGCCAAGCAAAAACTACCATTGTACACTTCTCACATTTCTCTTTTCTGCTAATTTCCTCATCCCTCTACCATAACCGACAAGTTCGTCAGCAATGTTACAATTCTTTTACGTATAAGTCGCCGTAGGTGTCGGGATTGTGATTGTCGATGTCGAGTTTGATGTTGGACAACCAGTCGTTGTCGTAATGATCATAATCTCCGTCCCGCAACCGGTCTGGCAGGTTGGACATGGCGACGGTTCTCTAACTGTTATAGTTGGAGTGTGTGGGCATTGGGAATTCTTGCATGGCACTGTGATCTCCCTTTTCTCGAGAATGATACAATCAGGAGTCGGTCCACATTTTGTTGCATTAAAGTATGGGCAGTAGTGGGCTGTGGAATATTAGAAAGATGAATTGGAACCACTGAAGTGACACTTACGGAGTGTTGATGAGGTAACTGTGTAGGAGAAGCACGAGTGCGAAGTTGAAGGTAGAGGATCCGTGACGATCATCTCAGACCTCCAGTCCGGTAAGGCGAGAGCAGATTGACTATCACTGTGTCATTAATAATGCCCCGAATATATATCAGCAATTGATTTCACAGGGAATGTACCTCAAAAGAGCCAAGATGAGCGCGCTGAACATCTTATGAACTATCGCCATGGTAGATTTCGATGAAGGGCTTTGCGAACTTTTTCCGGGTGATCTCTTGAGTCCTGGGCATATCATAATCTTATATCTATAATAACGCCAGTGCCTAATTGAAAACGTGTTTTCATTATCGGACCGTAGAATCAAGCCTACTTACACAAAATTACAGCTGGCTCAAGGGCACGGAGATTTCCAGCTTAAATTCTGACAGATCTCAACGTGGTTTGATCCATTGAAATGCTCCGGAGTGGAAAACGCCTCGTCTTCGAATTACTTTGGGGATAAATACGATGCTGGATGCGGCTGCCTGCAAAGGATTCTCCTCAAGTGAGATGTGTGCATATTGCGGGATTCTATTAGAATTTTCGCAATTTGGAAAATATGCGCTCATAAGTCTCGAATATGTAGATGCCCGTTAAAGTGTGTGAGAGGGATCCCTATCAGTGGTTCCCAGGTGAATTCATATTGCAGGGTTCCACCAGAACCTTTTCAGTGCAAGGAGGAGCCGCTCCTACGATTCGATTCGTCCACAAGTAATTGCTGATATGAAAGCTGAACAGTCAGCTGAGGACGCATGTAACTAGCCTAGGGGATTGAATTAGGCAGCGACATAATCATTGGGTCGGCCGAACTTTGCTCAATGCCGAAATTGTCGTATTACTTATTCACAATCACCTCAAAACATGTAATTGGAGAGAGGATGTGTAAAGGCTAATTGTATTTTCCTGGATCATGTCTTATTACATATATTTTACATTTATACTTACGGCGGATAATTTCCGAAGTCCTCTAATGCCATCTATTTATACCACGCCTCCCCAATGCAAAACTCCTCGCTATGCTAAAACTGAAGAGTAATTAATGTGACACGTAAGATCGGAACAACAAATCCATGCGGCGAAGATAATATACTCTAGGCAAGGGAGGTGCTGAGCCGACGAACCCCATTCCTTTCAATGGAGTCATGTGATTATGAGAAGAAATACTGGCTGTTCTTTAGTCGTGAGACGTCAAAAGCACCCTTAAAAAGTTAGTTTAGGTCATAGCGGAAAGGAAACGCACACACCTTCTTAGGCACTGGCGGAAATGTCAGAGGTAACCACACCCACTGCCATTTTGCGCGCGGGGTTTTTTTGGATTTTCCAACAACCGTTTCAGCAAATGGTCCCATAGGCTTAGAAGAGATCTCCTCCGGTTTGTCACTAAATACCCAGTTCTCCCCATCTCCGCAAAGTGCAGCATCAGCTGCAGTACCGCCAGGTAGAGGATTGTCCACTCCATCAACGTTTGACATATCAATGATCTCATTGTTCTGATCCGCACCATCATCCATTTTAGACCCTGCGTCATTACTATCGATTTCGCCCAATCCAAGGGCTTCCAATTCTTCGGATTTGGCAAGATCTGTGTCTGCAGCCATTTCCTCAAAAATGCTACCTGGAGTGACCATTTTTTCCCCTTCTGCAACCTCCCGAGGATCAGAGGACTCCAACAAGCGCATTCGACGGCGTTCAACCAAAAGCTCCCGAATCTTCGAACTTCGCAATGTCTTGGCCGCTCCAGGGATGTCATCTCCATCGTCTTTGCCACCTTTAGCAGGACGATTCTCTTCGCGCCACTTAGCGATCTTTTGGGAAAGGAGGGTTCCAGGTGTGATTTTGGCAAGGTATATGCTTCCCTTGTACCTCGCAGTAAATTCTGCGGCTAATCGACCAATGACATCCTCCGAGTGAATCCTGATAAACGCATCTCTCAGGACACGATTCATCGCGTCTACATCGGCAGCATGCGTCCAGAACGAGTCATGGACCGCCGCGAACGACAACTTAAGCTCGTCGCACCTCAATGCTGACAGCATCATGTGTGTAGCGTCTAGTGAGTGGATAAAGTTGGGAGGAAAGCCCTGGAGCTGCTTGCGTTTGCTAACTGGGTCTGAGCGATGTGGGTCTGATATACTGATCCTCTGTAGATTCGTAGCGATAATTCGAGATTTGGATGTTCGATACGGCTGGACTACAGGCATACGCAGAGGGTTCGTCCAAATAACACCAGATTTAAATTGTAAATGCTCATCGATATTGAATGAGTCGGCTCTGGATTTGGATGATGGCGAGTGGGAACCTTCGGTTTTCGAAAAAAGACCGTGAATGCGATCAATTTGCTCTGGTGTAAGAGCCTGCGATATCCTAGACGCACATTCTCCAAGCCAATATTGTATATCATGAGCACCTCGAAACATAGTAGACAATGCCTTGAATATCTTAGTGGCAATGTAAGATGACAAAACTCCAGGATTCATTTCAGGGGTCTTGGGAAGATCCGGATGAGCGGCTAGTAGTTGCTTTCTGACCTGCGCCTTAGCTCCAACAAATGTAACCCCGTAAACGTTGGTCATAACAGTCTGCTTGACAACCTTGCGAGTTATTTTCCCATCTAATATCTTCGCATATGGATTGCCCCGCTTCAAATCATGTTCTAGGCTTTCCTTGACAAGATTGGCCACTGCAGAATACACATCGGCTGGGCGATCACCAGGCTCTAGATTGACTTGCCGCGCGCCCCATTCATCGCCTCCTAAGGCAGCGTAATGCTGTAACCCATTACAGGTGCCGTCTTGATGAATCGGTAGATGCGAGACGAACTTCCTTGGATCCGGACAATCAAGAGCATTTTTGAGTTCGAAGCAAGCAGCCAGGCATTGCCAGGGATCCTCAGCCTTCAGCCACCAGCGCTTTCCTGTTAAGGGATTACTTGCAGAGTCATAGACATCCTTCAAATGATCCATCGCGAAGGTCTCCCGTTCAGACAGGCTGGCTTTGTCATATCCGAAGACATTTGCGAGGTGAATCTTCAGCCATTTCATGCCATGATCACCAAGTTCCTTGCCCTTTCCAAACATTAAGAGGCCGCGACAATGGTCTGCACCCATATGATTCAAATAAGGTGGGATCGGGTAAGCTCGACCTCGGAAGTCGATATTGTGAGGGAAATAGAATACTTCATCGCGAAGAGCCCGTGCTATTTCTAGCTGAAAGTTTTGGAAGCACCTTTGTGAGTGATAGGCACCTCGAAGGTTCTCAATTTCTTTGACAGCCCGAATCCAGCGTCGGCGCTTGGTAGGGTCTGTCGAGGTTTCTGGTTCGGGGGGTATGTCCAGTTTAGGATTTGCTGGCGGAAAGTTGGCGATAGCAAGTCCACTATTCCATGCCTCCAGCATTGTGTCGAAGACTTGATGATTGATCTGCCAGGACGTCTTACCAAGAATATCTAGCCCTTTAAACATCTGCTCCATATCACCTTTCAAAATAGCAGCTTCTGTGTAGTTTCTTTGATCTTTATCGCCCAGTTTCGTACGCATCACCTTGGCAGAGTGTGTGATAAAGCCGCCACGATTAAATTGAGACCATGGTTCTGGCTCGGCGACCATTGGAAGATGTTTTGCTAGAAGGCTGTGGACCGGTTCACGCTGGAGAGCTTCCACCAACGCAGAATTTGCCAGTACCACGCCGGTTCTCCTCCCAAGTTTGTACTGATACGCATGAGTGAAAGCTGGTTGCATTTGGGTGACTTCCTCGTTCGTTTCAAGGTGCTTGTGAGTCACCGGCACTTTGGCAGTCTCAATCAGAGCAGACATCAAGAAGGCGCCAACCCTGGCCTTTATACTGGCAGACCATTGACGATCCCATTTGACTTCCCGACTTTCCACATCAATAGGGCCCGATCCACTGACGATATTTGCAAGAGATTCTGCTAACATTTGCCGTGTCTGTTCGTTCTTCAGGCGCCGAGCAAGTCTTCCTGGCTTCTTCCCATTCAACTTCTCCCAAGCTTCTTTACCATAATTCTTGCGAATCTTCTCTATAATGCACTCATCCTCAACATTCATGCCAAGGACCATAATCGCATTTGAGAGAGTCATGCCTTTATCGATGCCTGATGCACTGAGGCTTGTCATGCAAGCTAGAATTGTCACTGCCGCCAATCTATCCGGAGGAAGCAACCGTAAGAATGGCCCGTATAGGCAGCGTTCAACTTCAACAGCGGTTCTCGTAGTCTTGGATTCTGCTTCATCAATTCTAACAAGTTCTTCTCGCAAATAACTCTCAAGGGCGCCATGCCACCGCCACATCCGTGACCCCACGGACTTCGTTTGCAGCGATGTATCGAGGCCCATCTTCGCAAGCTCGGCGCTTTCCTCCCGCCATCGATCAATAGCAGAACGCACAGCATCCTGCTCCAATTGTGCCTGCCGCTCGCGTTGTGCTTCGCGGTCTAGAGTGGTGCTATCAAAGTCGGAAGGCTTGTTTGAAAATAGAGATAAAGCTCGCTTAAGTGCTTTGAGCCCAAGACCCTTTTGTTGGACAGCGCGAACTTCCGATACAGCTTTAGGTTCTTCTGCTAAAAGACTTGGAGAATCGGTAGTCAGAGTCTCGACATTTTGCAGCTCGGGCATATCATCCGTCCATGCATCGTCACCAGCGGGAAAATTATAGGTTGGTATAATCTGGGTTATGTGGGCCAGTTCCTCGGCAGTCAAAATACCTGTTCCTAGAACCTCCAAACCTGCATCGCCTTGGACCATGTCCATGTATCTTCGTACAAGTCTGTCTCGTCTTGACCCTGGTGGTGATTGTAAGGATGCTTGTAGCATGTATGCTATCGTCTCTGCATTCATCTGAATATCTTTATTTCGAATTTCCAGCTCAAACCACTTATGAAGCGCCTGCGCGGCTGATTCACTTGGGTTTGCTTGGATATTCTCCAATGAGACTTTAAGGTATTGATTGTGTAGTCTCAGCATTTCCTCCGAGTTCAGCGTCTGTAGAGTGGCAATCCTTCGAATGATGACCCCAGCCCGTTCTATCCTTCCAACCTGTAGACAAGCATCCAATACCGACAATATCTCATGGAGCTCGCCACCAACGGCTTGAGAGGTACGGTAGCGGTGAGGCGCGAGACTCGAGCTTTCTTTTAATATGACCAGTTTCGAAGGGTCCCATTGTTTAAGATATGAGAGAGAGCCGCCTCGATAGCCGGAGGTGTCATAAGCTGGAATTAAGGGTTGTCCCAAGCCCTCGAAAGGTATATCATCAATTGGCCGGTAATCAACGGCTGTTGCCAAAGACCGTCGAGGAGAGAAGCTGGTCGCATCTCTAGAATCTCTCCGCTTCCTCAGCGGTGCTTTATGCGGGACGGCCTCTATCGTGACATGCCTGCGAAAAGCTCGCCGAGGCTGGATATATGCTGGACATAACCAAGGAAGATAGAGTTGCTCGCATGTCGCCTTAAAACCTCGAGGTGTATGTGAACGGGCACTCCGTCTAGCTGCTCGGACCAGCATGATCAAAAAGGAATTATCAACAACTGAAGAGAATCAGATCCATGGAGTTCAAAGAAAACGGCACAAAACAGATGCAATTGTGAAATACAAGTAAAGAATTGTCGACAAGCTGTCGTGTTGAACAAAGTAAGGAGAGATGCTATATGATTTTCTTTCGCTAAAAGCCACTACATGCACCGAGCGCCGACGCTAGTCAAAAATATTGACCCTTACAACCTTATATATCTGCAGGAACTACATAATCGTTACTGACTCCAAGGTCGTGAGGGATTCCAACGAGATGGTACAGGCAGTGAGCCGAGCAATACGAGCCAGTGGGTGCTATAGTTGCCGATTATCACTATTACGAGCCTTCACTACAATTTCTAGCGTACCATTGCACCCTGCCTATCAGCCATTCAGAGCTCTAAAGCAACCGAATGAGAAACGAACGCGCCTTTTCTCAAGCTTTCCTCAACATGCAACAATTTCACCTGATATCGCAGAGGATGAAGAAGCTCCCCTAGCAGAAAAGGAGGATGGTGAAGAAGCTTTCAACGCGCAAAGTTCAGAAACCACAGCCGTGCCATGGTATCTCCAAGTTGAACCACCGTCGAAACCTCCACGACCACTATCAGAGCGGCAACGGATTCCAGACTTACCAGAGTCTCCTCCCAAAATTCTGGAACCCTTACTACAGCGGATCTCGGTGGACCTTGGCCTAGACGATCTATCGCTCCTGGACTTAAGACATCTCGACCCACCTCCTGCACTTGGGGCCAATCTTCTCATGATAATTGGTACAGCTCGTAGTGAGAAGCATCTTCATGTTTCTGCGGATCGTCTCTGTCGCTGGCTGCGCAGTGAATACAAGCTTCGGCCAGATGCAGATGGTTTGCTAGGAAGAAATGAATTGAAGTTAAAGATGAGGCGGAAAATCCGAAGGGCAAAATTACTCGGCAGCGGAACATCTAACGATAATACGGACGATGGTGTGAGGACTGGCTGGGTTTGTGTCAACGTCGGCACGGTAGAAAGTGACACCTCGCCCGGGAGAATACAAACGCAAAAGGAGGGTTTTGTTGGTTTTGGTAGACAAACAGAAGGGGTTAGAATAGTTGTCCAGATGCTTGTCGAAGAGAAAAGAGAAGAGCTGGATCTTGAAAAGTTATGGAACGGAATTGCGAAAAGAAGGTCAGTGGATGAATTACCTACAGAAGAAAATACTGGTGTTGCAGACGGGAGATCAGATACTGTTCGCAACAGCCCTATCACATCCGCTGCAAACCCTCATGATTCGATTCCTGTCCACTCTTCTACAGCATTCACGCCAATTTCTATTCAGACAAGAAGTTTTCATACCGGACTCAGAAGATTCTCACCAGCATTAGACCAAATATCCTCCACGATGCTATCGTCTGCATCAATACTCTCAACATATGATCAACCAAGTAAAACTAATCCGGCTTCAATCCATCAGCAAGTTGTTCTACTTCTGGAGTCTGGTGAACACGATGCCGCATTTTCGCTGATCGTAGCCAACCGGTCATCGGTAGCTGAGTTCCAGAACGACGAATGGAGAAAGTATCTCCTCAGTTGGCTGAGAAACTATATTGAAAATACACCATCTAGGAAAGCGTTAAAGGACCTGGGTCATGATTGGAAAGATCATACGTCAACACCGTTTCTGCGCTGCTTCTATCATACAATATCAAGGTTTCCTTCTGATTTGGAGTGGGAATTTCAGGTCTGGCTTCACTGTTTTGCTCGGAGGCTTGGGCATGTGGGCTATACCTTGGAAGGACTTTCCATTCTTTTCCACGAATTGCAAATATCTGGTAGTACGATTCCAAGCAGCATCCATCTAAAACTCTTGCAGAGTACATTACAACCACGCGGTGATTTGCCAGGAGCTGCTCGCTCTCGAGCAGACAATGACCAGCGGGAATTTGCCGTTCATATACTTCAGGACATGTTTGATCGTACAGGAAACATCCTCACGGAAGACATATTTGTCACACTGCAAGAATCCCTCGCATCATACCCTGAAGACAGGTCAGCCATCTTCAACCGGTTATCCAATCATCCCAATGCTACTATCGCAACTTATGACCTCCCAGTCCTCGAGATACAACGCGTTCCCGATGCAAGCGCTCGAGTGAACATGTTGATGTCAACTCTACAAGTACGAGTTCTCAACGATGGAAATCGGATGCGTTTGATGATTCTATACGCTAAGCAGTACAAGTGGGTGGATTTTTGGAGACTCTGGAGATCGGTTGCGCGTGAGGGAGAGCCGCGATCGCCAACCCTCTGGGCTCTGATGTTTAAGCTCGTAGCTGAGACTAAGCACCAAAAGGGCTGTATGACAGTGTTACGATCATGGATTCCAGATATGGACAGAGAAGAGCCGCAAGTCAAGCTCGAGGGTGAAGTGCTTGAGGGCGTCAGGGCATGCCTCGCAATAGCGGACCCATCGGTGAACAAGGAGATGCTTTATGATCCCGAAGCTAGGGGTGAGTGGATAAATCTGTGGAGGCGATGTCTTGGAATTGTGTAATATATCTCCTTGAGTCTAGATTTTACAACGTAAGATAGAAGATCAACACACCATGTCAGCAGAATATAAAATGATGAGCAACTGTCAACGAGAAGTCCGTGAAACAGTAAGACAACCGAGGCGCATAGATCAGAGGGTGGCTAAAGCGTAGGGTCCGTCGAAACGTGGAACGTGCTGAGCTGATTGGCGCTGGAGCTTAGCTTTCGGCGCCTCCCTTCGAACATTATTGCTCGGGCAACTAAGGCTGTGGCTGGCTGGCGCTGAGGGGCTTGCTTCAGCTGGTCTCATCTCTAACTTAAAAGAAGCCTTCCGTCTCTATATCTTATTTTAATTAAAAACCTCCCTATTAGCCTACAGTATAATATCTATCACCCTTACCTGCTATCCTTCCCATCCTGAGCAAACATGAAGCTCTCAAGTGTCACAAGGACCTTCGGCATCCTTGGTTCACTCCTACCCTCAGCCTACGCCTGGGGTGGACTCGGACACGAAACAGTCGCCTTCGTCGCAACTGCATTTGTAAAGCAAGGGACGCAGGACTTCTTCCAGAGCATACTTGGCGACACATCACCTCAGTACCTGGCCCATGTAGCCACTTGGGCAGATTCATTCCGCTACACAAAGGCTGGGCGATTTTCTGAGCCTTTCCATTTTATCGATTCGAAGGATGACCCGCCGAATAGCTGTAGTGTTTCGTACCCTAATGATTGCGGCAGGACTGGCTGTGTTGTTCTTGCTATTCAGAATTATGTGTGTTTTGAGATGTCAATTCGACTGCTCGGAAAGACAGCTGACCATGAAAACTAGACCGCCAGGTTGATGGACACAGACTTGTCTGCTTCAGAGCGTGATATCGCTGCCAAGTTCATTATTCACGTAAGAGCTCCTTTCTATCAAAGTCTTCTATTATATGACTTTCTTCCGTAACCATGTGACGACGAGAAAGCGTGATTAACAAGTCATACTGAGCAGTTCGTCGGCGACATTCATCAACCACTCCATGATGAAAACCTTGACAGGGGTGGGAATGGCATCAATGTAACCTTCGACGGCAAGCCTACTAATCTTCATGCCGTCTGGGACACTAACATTCCCGAGAAGCTGGTGGGCGGTTACTCACTGGCTGATGCCCAGAGATGGGCCAGCACTCTCAGCCAATCTATCCAAACTGGGACATATGTGGACCAGGCAGCTTCATGGCTCGACGGTATAGAGCTTAGTGATCCTGTGTCAAGTTCTATGATCTGGGCCAAGGAGGCTAATCAATATGTATGCTCGACGGTCATGCCTGACGGACCGGCTGCATTAGATGGCGCAGAGCTTGATGGCGATTATTACACTACTGCTGTGCCCGTGGTTGAACTGCAGATTGCGAGGGCAGGGTATAGGTATGTTAAACACGCTTCCGTTAGACGCTCTGGCCACTAAATCTTTAAATAGACTTGCGGCTTGGTTGGACTTGATTGCTAGTAGTAGCTCGGAGACAGCAGAGCTATAAGCAATTAGTTCATCATTTCCTATTTGTCAAAAAATATGGGTACTACTCGGCTCAGGGAATATATATGGCAATATCTATTTATGAGTTGTATCAATATGGTTTATATAAGTGTCTTTCAAGTGCTAATTCTGCATAATATTCTAAAAATTTGTCTGATTTTGCACGATTTCTCTTCTATTTGCGCCATTGGGGATATAAATTACGGGTAGGGCCAAAAGATCAGAGGACGAATATCTGCTTACATGAAGGTCAGAGGAATGAGCCAAGAACTTTACAAGTCTCCAGACTGATCAGTAAATAATTTCATTATTTCTATCAAAACTGTCTGACTCTTGACTATGTATGAACATGAGTGATTGACATCGCTGCAGAGTATCTTGTGTTACGCCAATGAAAACATCTAAGCGCTTGTGTCTGTCCAGAACTGGCAAGGAACGGACGCGTGCATAAAAGCTGACAAAGACAACGATAACGCCAAATCACAAAGTTTACGAGAATGATGCATCAAAAAATGAATAACAAGTCATCTGACTTGAAAATTCTGCGTCATGGTTGCGTTGGTAGGGTTGGGTTTCGGGTCGTAGGGTCTGCGCTCGTTGACCGCGATGCGAGATCCTCCAATGTTGACAACTGTGCATGCAATGACTGCACCGAAATTTCCACCGGGACTGGCCCAGGGTAGTCGGCAGATCTCAGCTGTAAAGAAGTGTCCTCGTTCGTCCCAAATCCAAGAGAGTGTGCCATCTTCCCCAGCCTGCTCCACCAATTCATGCAAACTTAAAACATCGACCTCAACTACTCTGCAACAGAAATCAAAAAGCTACGACTTGGACCGAAGCTGAACAACATAAGCCTCGTAAGTAAATTTTCGCAATCGCAGGTTCATAAGGGAGATACACACATGGCTACTGACTCAGCAAGCAATGGACCAAATCGCTCCAATCCCACCTGTCTGGCCTTTGCAGCCTTGTGGACCACCACCAAGATGGGATCCCGATAACATCGTGGAATGCACTAAACAACAGCACCTTGCGCAGCTAAACCAACAACTGCTCATAGCAAAGGCCAAGCTCGACATAGTAAACTTCAGAAACATTTTGAGCGAGATAGAGAATATCAGGTATGGCTTAGATCCTAGATACCAGAAGGCTCCACCTACTCTCGGAACTTCCGCTGTGACTTCGGCCTTTTCAGAAGACGGGAGTCCAATCGTCGACAATAACGCGTCAGGCAAGGAGAGGAAGAAATGGTTCAGGTTCTCTAAGGTCAGCAGACTTCTGCGACGCTTGCTGTTTTTTCGGCGTCGGCCTCATGGCGGAGATGGTGGGTAGGGTGTGACTGATGAGTTAAGGAACGAATGGTTATGAAAGTGTATATATTGGAACGGGACTTGATTATCACAAGAGAATGAGAGATGTATCTAGTGTAATCGTAAATCTTGACAAGGATCTGGCATATCAAGACAGCTTAAGAATGACCTTTGTGATGACAGTTCTCCATCGTTTGATGGGGGATGTTACGCAATATCAACACACTTATTCAGGTTATTTCCGTCGATTCGGCTGTGACATGATTTTGCAGCTGTAACAGACGATAGGATTGGACTGAAAAACATTGAGAGGGAGAAATTTCGACTAAAGGAAGACATACAAACAAACCAAGTCTCCTATATAAATATTCGAAGTTATCCTGTGGTCCAATTCTAATGTATAGCTGCTGCTACTGACCAATTCGGCTGGTTCTAGGACTAAGCTTCTAGCCTCGGTTTGGCTTCCGCTACAAGTGCTGCCTTGGGTGAGGTTACTGGCAACGGACAGTCAAGCCAACAGCTGTTGAGGGCGGCATGATCGACGTGTGGCTGCAAGGCATGTGACGTTGCTTTGTGCAAAGAAGGGCCTTACTTTGAGAGGTATCACCACAATCAGTAATAGTATGTATCCAGTAATTGAGTCTTCAAGAGAGGGAGGACCATCTCTTACTATGTACTATTGTATAAATATATCACATCTAAGTCATTTCTATTGCTCTCAGCGTCACACCTTTTGAAACTCAAGAAGGCTTCTTCCCAGGCTTCACAGCGTCTAAAAGCTCTTTCGGGGGATCCTGCCTATACCCTCTAGGATTATTGTGCACCCACCTCCACAAATCCGCACACGCATCCTCGAGCGTTAGCTCCGTCTTCCAGCCCAACTCTGCATTCGCCCGCGCCGGATTGGCTGTCAGATCTAGCACGTCACCCGCTCGTCTTCCGATGACTTCATAGGGCATCTGCCGTCCCACGGCATCACTGAATGCTTTGATCATCTCGAAGACAGTGCAGCCACGCCCGGAGCCGAGATTCCAGGCTCGGACACCAGGGTGTACGTTTCGGAGGTGGTTGAGGGCTGCAAGGTGCCCCTTTGCGAGATCTACAACGTGGATGTAGTCGCGGATGGCGGTGCCGTCGCGAGATTTGTAGTCTGGTATTGTTATTAGCTTTTATTGAATAGGTTCGTTCGAGGAGTGGATGTGTCTGATAGTAGCTGGCGGTTTGAGATGAGACCTACCATCTCCAAAGACGAACAGCTTTTCTCTTTGTCCTGTCGCGACTTGTCCTAGAAGAGGAAGGAGATTGAATGGGACGCCTAATGGGTCTTCACCCATGATACCACTTGGATGTGCACCTACTGGGTTAAAGTAACGCAATAAAGCTCCATTCCATTGCTCATACGGCTTCCCAGCCTTCTTTAGATTATATCTTTGGGCCTCAACATGATCTGTGATAATCAACTCAATGGTCGACTTTGTTCGTCCGTATGGATTTGTCGGTCCGATGGGGCAGTGCTCTGGGATCGGTATCATGTTAGGAAGTCGAGTAGCGTCGCCATAGACGGTCGCAGAAGAGGAGAAGACAACATTGGTCACGTTGTACTTGGTCATGCAGCGAAGGAGAGTGATTGTGCCACCAACATTGACACGGTAGTACTCGAGGGGAATTTCGGAGGATTCGCCAACAGCCTGAAAGGGGCCAGTCAGTACTTCAACTACAGTGATTATACTCTTTCCTCTTCTTTGTATGAGCGGGACTATTGGACTGAATGTCTGACCTTCAATGCCGCAAAGTGGATCACACTGTCAATATCTGGGTGGGCTGCAAAGACTTTCTCCAGAGCAACCTCATCCGTTATGTCCGTCTCGTAGAAGTCCGGTCGCTTGCCGCAAATAAGCTCAATGCGATCCAGAGAGACTTTAGAGGAATTGTAGAGATTGTCTATAATAACGACTTTGTAGCCGTGTTCAAGAAGCGCAAGGGAGGTGAAAGATCCAATATATCCAGTGCCACTAAAGAAAAGCCATGGTTAGTCTCGTTTCTCATAATTGCCGCCCCTGAAATAAGGCAAGCCATTGGGCGCCAAACAGCCAGCTCCAACTTACCCGGTGACCAAAACAGTTCCCACAGACATGATAGCTGCGCGTTACACTTCCATAGAATCAAAGATTAACCTTGGTGGGGTCTATGAAATTTATATACGAGGCGAGGACAAGATGACGCAAAATCATCAAGATTAAGGGTCCACTGTGTGTGGCGCAAAGAGCATGCAGTGGCCCATACGTCAATGCCAGTTGGTTCATGAATCAACTAGTCATTTCATTGAGCCAACTAGTTCGATTCGTCAATCAACCGGTTGGGAATCCAACTAGTTGTGCCATGAGCCAGTCTAGCCGCAATAGGCAATTATGCATTAGTTCTGATAGGTTAATATTATGCAACTGCAATGATGTTGTAACTTGAAGACATGAGTATTGCCTTAAAAGCGCCTCCCAAAAGGTTACTCTATTGCTCCTTTTGCTGTAGCAGAGCAGCTACAGCAGTAATTCCAAAATGCTTTTAGGATCTCTAGGCTTACAATCGCTAAATTTCA
>Ga0335075_10004473_pt1 | contig 21860 bp, 18 predicted proteins | sample Lox_Sample_24_FD_206723 | JGI IMG/M metagenome (GOLD analysis project Ga0335075, IMG submission 206723) | Soil microbial communities from Loxahatchee National Wildlife Refuge, Florida, United States - Lox_Sample_2.4 | ecosystem: Environmental > Terrestrial > Soil > Wetlands | place: USA...
TTGCGTAGAGGGTGAAACGCAGACCGGGGGAGGGGCCTCGCCCATAGATAGGCCGATCCACGTCGCTGCCGGAGATCGCCATCGCCTAGAATCCTGCCCCGTGGGAGGCAACGGTGCCGCTGCAGGCGGCGTCGGGCCGGCGCGCGCCCCAGATCGGCGCGGCGCGCGGACGCTGAGTGTCACTCCAATCCGAAATGTCCTGGCCCCATCTGATCCATCAGTTCGAGAATGCGGCCGCCGCCGCGCGCCACACAGGTCAGCGGATCATCGGCGATTACGACCGGCAGTCCTGTCTCTTCCATGAGCAGCTTATCGACGTCGCGCAGCAGCGCGCCACCGCCTGTGAGCACGATGCCGCGCTCGGCCACATCGGCGCCCAGCTCGGGCGGGGTCTGCTCGAGAGCCTGCTTTACCGCGCTGACGATTCCTTGTAGCGGCTCCTGCAGTGCTTCGAGAATCTCGTTGGAATTGAGTGTGAAGCTGCGCGGCACGCCCTCGGAGAGATTGCGGCCCTTGACGGACAGCTCGCGTACCTGGGCGCCCGGATAGGCCGAGCCGATCTCGATCTTGATGCGCTCGGCGGTGGCCTCGCCGATCAGAATGCCGTAGTTGCGGCGCACGTAGTTCATGATCGCCTCATCGAAGCGATCGCCACCGATGCGCGCCGAGTTGGCATACACGATACCGTTCAGCGACAGCACGGCAACCTCGCTGGTGCCGCCGCCCACGTCCAGCACCATCGAACCGCGGGCCTCCTGCACCGGCAGCCCTGCGCCCACGGCGGCCGCCATGGGCTCGCTGACGATCGCGACATTGCGCGCGCCGGCGCCTTCGGCCGACTCACGGATCGCGCGCCGCTCCACCTGGGTCGAGCCGAAAGGCACGCATACCAGCACGCGCGGGGAGGGCTGCAGGAAGCGATTGCCATGCACTTTCTTGATGAAGAACTGCAGCATCTTCTCGGTATAGGTGAAGTCGGCGATGACGCCGTCCTTCATCGGGCGCACAGCGGTGATGTGGCCGGGGGTGCGGCCCAGCATTCCCTTGGCCTCCGCACCCACCGCGACGATGACCTTGCCGCCATGGGAGGGCTCGTCCTGGACGGCCACCACCGAGGGCTCATTGAGAACTATGCCCTTGTCGCGGACGTAGATAAGTGTGTTCGCCGTGCCCAGATCGATCGAAAGGTCGCTGGAGAAGTAGCCGCGCAGGCGTTTGAACATGAGGCCGGGGAACCTTACTTGTTAGTCAGCGGTAAAAGGCGGGCGCTAATCTATCAATCGACAGGACATTCCACAAGGCGAGGTGTATGATTTTTCGCCGCTTTTTCAAGGAATTTCGAGACAGTTATCATGAGCATTACACGCGAGCAGCTGGAGAGCATCGCGCGCCTGGCGCGTCTGTCGCTCAGTGCCGACGAGGCACCGCAATATGCCGAGGGCCTCTCGCGCGTGCTGGCGCTGGTGGAGCAGCTGCAGGGAGTGGACACCCGGAGCGTGATCCCCATGGCGCATCCTCTGCCCGGTCAGCGCGCGCGCCTGCGCACCGACGAGGTCAAAGAGACCGACCAGCACGAGCTCTACCAGCGCAATGCCCCGCAGGTCGAGGCCGGCCTGTACCTGGTCCCCCGTGTCATCGAGTGAGTCTGCGCCTGCCGTGACCGAACTGCATCTCATGACCGTCGCCGAGCTCTCGGCGTCGCTGCGCTCGGGTGCCATCTCGAGTGTCGAGCTCACGCGTGCCTTTCTGGCGCGCATCGAGCGCCATCAGCGCGAGCTCAATGCCTTCATCACCGTGTCTCCGGACCGTGCACTGGCCGAGGCCACCCGTGCCGACGAGCGGCTGCGTGCCGGGCGCGGTGGGGCGCTCACGGGCATTCCGATCGCCCACAAGGACATCTTCTGCACGCGCGATGAGAAGACCACCTGCGGCTCGCGCATGCTCGCGAATTTCATCTCTCCCTATGACGCAACCGTCGTGCAGCGCCTGCGCGAGGCGGGAGTGGTCTGCCTCGGCAAGACCAACATGGACGAGTTCGCCATGGGCTCGTCGAATGAGACCAGCTGGTTCGGCCCGGTCCGCAATCCCTGGGATACCGCACGCGTGCCGGGCGGCTCCTCGGGAGGCTCGGCGGCCGCGGTGGCCGCGCGCCTGGCGCCCGCGGCCACCGGCACCGATACCGGTGGCTCCATCCGCCAGCCGGCCGCGCTCTGTGGCCTGACCGGCATCAAGCCCACCTACGGGCGCGTGTCACGCTACGGCATGATCGCCTTCGCCTCGAGCCTGGATCAGGCCGGTGTGTTCGCGCTCAGCGCCGAGGATGCGGCGCTGCTGCTCTCGGCCATGGCCGGATTCGATGAGCGCGACTCCACCAGTGTCGAGCTGCCGGTACCGGACTACGTGGCCGAGCTGGCGCAGCCGCTGAAGGGCCTGAAGATCGGCGTGCTGCGCGAATTCTTCCAGGGCCTCGAGGCGCCGATCGAGGAGTTGATCCGGACAGCGCTGGATGCGCTGCACGCGCAGGGCGCGGTGCTCAAGGAGGTGAGCCTGCCACATCTGCCGCTGTCGGTGCCGACCTATTACGTCGTCGCCCCGGCGGAGTGCTCCTCGAATCTGGCGCGCTTCGACGGCGTGCGCTACGGCTATCGCTGCGAGAAGCCACGCGACCTCGCCGACCTGTATCAGCGCTCGCGTGGCGAGGGCTTCGGTGCCGAGGTGAAGCGGCGCATCATGATCGGCACCTACGTGCTCTCAGCCGGCTATTACGACGCCTATTACCTCAAGGCGCAGCAGGTGCGCGCGCTCATCGCCGCCGACTTCGAGCGCGCCTTTCACGAGGTGGACGTCGTGATCGGTCCGACCACGCCGACCACCGCTTTCGCGCTCGGCGCCAAGACGCAGGATCCGGTGACGATGTATCTGAATGACATCTACACCATCGGTGCGAACCTTGCGGGGCTGCCGGCGCTGTCGGTGCCGTGCGGCTTTGCCGGGGAGCTGCCGGTGGGACTGCAGATCGTCGGACCGCACTTCGCCGAGGGGCGGCTGCTCAATGTCGCGCATCAGTATCAGCGCGAGAGCGACTGGCACCTGCGCGTACCGCGGGGGTTCGGCTGATGGCCTGGGACAGCGTCATCGGCCTGGAGATCCATGCCCAGCTCTCCACGCGCTCGAAGATCTTCTCGGGCTCGGCCACGACCTACGGTGCGGCGCCCAATGCGCAGGCGAACCTCGTCGATCTGGCCTACCCGGGAGTGCTGCCGGTGCTCAACGCCGAGGCGGTGCGCATGGCGGTGAAGTTCGGCCTGGCAATCAATGCGCGCGTGGCGCGCCGCTCGGTGTTCGCGCGCAAGAACTACTTCTATCCGGATCTTCCCAAGGGCTATCAGATCAGCCAGTACGAGCTGCCGATCGTCAGCGGCGGGGCCGTGGACATCGTGCTGGAGGACGGCGTGGTCCGCCGCATCGGCATCACGCGCGCGCACCTGGAAGAGGATGCGGGCAAGTCGCTGCATGAGGGGCTCGCGGGCCTGACGGCGGTGGACCTCAATCGCGCCGGTACGCCGCTGATCGAGATCGTCTCCGAGCCGCACCTGTATTCGGCCAGGGAGGCGGTGGCATACCTCAAGAAGATCCACACGCTGGTGCGCTACCTGGGCATCTGCGATGGCAACATGCAGGAGGGCTCGTTCCGCTGCGACGCGAACGTCTCGGTGAAGCCGCGCGGCTCGGAGAAGCTCGGCACGCGTGCCGAGATCAAGAACGTCAACTCCTTCCGCTACGTCGAGCGCGCCATCAACTACGAGATCGCGCGCCAGATCGAGCTCATCGAGGGCGGCGGCAAGGTGGTGCAGGAGACGCGCCTCTACGACCCGGACCGCGGCGAGACGCGCTCGATGCGCACCAAGGAAGAGGCCAACGACTACCGCTACTTCCCGGATCCTGATCTGCTGCCCCTCGAGATCGACCAGCCCTATATCGATGCCGTGGCGGCCACGCTGCCGGAGCTGCCGGATCAGAAGGCGCAGCGGCTGATGAGTGAATACAGCCTCTCGCCCTATGACGCCGGGGTGCTCACGACCAGCATGGAGCTGGCCGATTACTTCGAGGTCGTGGTGCGCGATCTGGGGGGCCAGCCCAAGCTCGCGGCCAACACCGTCATGGGCGAGCTCTCGGGCCTGCTGAATCGAGATGGGGTGGACATCTCGCAGAGCCGCATCAGCCCCGGGAGCCTCGCGCGGCTGCTGGCGCGTGTGGTCGACAACACCATCTCCGGCAAGATCGCCAAGGACGTGCTCGAGGCGATGTGGGACGAGGGTCGCGAGGCCGATGCGATCATCGAGGCGCGCGGCCTGAAGCAGATCACCGATGAGTCGGCTATCGAGGCGGCCATCGATCGGGCACTCGCCGCCAACCCCGCGCAGCTTGCCGACTATCGCGCCGGCAAGGAGAAGCTGTTCGGTTTCTTCATCGGCCAGGTCATGAAGGCCACGGGCGGTAAGGCGAATCCCGCACGCCTCAACGAGCTGCTGAAGAAGAAGCTGGGTGGCTGAGTTGGGGGGCGGTGGCACTCTGCGCCGCTTCGTGCTCGAGCATCATCCGGTGCGCGGCTTCTGTGCGCGTCTGGATGAGCCGTGGCAGGAACTTCTGCGCCTGCGCAGCTATCCGCCAGCGGTGCAGGTCCTGCTCGGCGAGGCGCTCACAGCCAGCGTGCTGCTGGCGGCGACGCTGAAGTTCCAGGGCACACTGAGTCTGCAGCTCGAGGGGCAGGGGGTGCTGCGGCTGCTGCTCGCGCAGTGCACGCATGATTTTCAGGTGCGCGCGGTCGCGGAGCTGCGCGCCGGAGCGCTGCTGCCGCAGATCATGACGGAATCGGCTGCGCCCGCGGTGTCCGCGGCCGTCGCCGAGACCGCTGCCTTTACCGAGCTGGTCGGCAGCGGCCGGCTGGCGGTGACGGTCGAAGCCGAAGAGCGTGCCGCGCGCTACCAGGGCATCGTTGCCCTCGAGGGCGGCAGTCTGGCCGCCTGCCTGGAAAATTACTTCGCGACCTCCGAGCAACTGCCGACCCGCATCGCGCTGAGCGCCTCGGCGAGTCAGGCCAGCGGAGTGCTGATCCAGAAGATGCCCGGTGCGAGCGCGCAGGGCGAGACGCGGGCGGCGCGCTCGCAGCAGGTCTGGGAGGAGCTCGAGCAGCAACTGAGCTCGCTGCCCGTGCCGATGCTGCAGGCGGCAGCCGCCGAGCCACTGCTGCATCAGCTCTGCGGTCGGCATGACGTGCGGCTGTTCTCGCCGACCGAAGTGCGCTTCGAGTGCCGCTGCAGCCGCGAGCGCGTGACGGGCCTGCTGCGCTCGCTGGGAGCCGGGGAGCTGCGCTCGATTCTTGCCGAGGAAGGTGCGGTCACGGTCACGTGCGAATTCTGCAGCCGACCCTATCGCTTCGATGCCGTCGATGTGGAACGGCTGCTCTCGAGCGGCGTGGCGCCGGATGCGCCGGCATCGATGAACTGAGGGGGAGCAGGACGCTCTGCGGTTCGCATCGGCGTGACGCGGCAGACGATCATCGCCATCGAGCAGGGCCGCTATTCCCCCAGCCTGGAGGCGGCGTTCAGGATCGCGCGCGCGTCTTTGGCGTGCCGCTCGAGGATGTGTTTCAGTACGAGCGGTAGCGCTCTGACCCGGGTACTTCTCGACCGGTATGGGCCGCCTTCGCCGGTTACTCCGTCGTCGGCATCAAACCCCAGCGCGAACGACACGGCGCGGTTGAGTATTGACAATCAACGATCGGAGTAGTACTACTAAGATAGTAATAAGTCGGTCAGTCGCCCCTCATGAAAATCGTACTTGCTGAACGCGAAGCCGAGCTCATGCAGGTCCTTTGGGAGCAAGGGCCCTCCACCGTCTTAGAAGTGCAGAAGCACCTGAAGGTCCGGCTGGCCTACACCACGGTGCTCACCATGCTGCAGAAGCTCGAAAAGAAGGGCTACGTCCGGCACCAGGAAGAGGGCCGGGCCCACCGCTACGAGACGACTGTCCGGCGGGAGGCCGCACAGCGCAGCGCGCTGCGGGATCTTGCCGGCAAACTATTCAACGGTTCCACGGCGCTACTGCTCACGCATCTGGTGCACGATGAGGCGCTGAGCGACGAGGACGTACGCCGCATCGAGCGCCTGCTGCAGGAGCGCAAACGCGAGGGCAAGTCATGATGGCCTCGTTCGCGGCTTACCAGTTGCTGCTGTCGCTGCTTATCGGTCTTGCCGCACTGGCGGGGGAGCAGATGCTGCTGCGCTGTGGGCAACCGCGTCGCTTCGTCTGGGCTGCCGCACTGTGCGCATCGCTGGCCTTTCCGCTGTTCATGTCGCTCTATAGCGCGCCGTCTCCCTCCTCTGACGCGGGCGCGTTATCGATTTCATCGATCATGCCCGGGCCACGCAGCACGGTTGAACCCCAACAGAGCCCTGCGCTCGCACAGGTGGCGCCCACATCAACTGTCGGTCCGATGAACCCTGCGCTGCCGGTCAGAGATCCTGGGCGCTCCCTCGCCACCATCATAGCCATCGTGTGGCCGACGGCCTCGGTGGCCGTATGGTTGTTTTACGCTTTCGGCAGCTATCGGATGATGCTCATCACGCGTGCGTCTACCAAGATCGTCGTCTTTGGAACGCCGGTGCTGTTGACCGGCGAGCTGGGTCCCGCGGTCTTCGGCATCCGGCGCCCGCTCATTCTCTGGCCCAGACGGCTGCAGTCAGCGGCGCCCGTCATACAGCGCGCCGCACTGGCCCACGAGCAGGCGCACCTGAGCGCGCGCGATCCGCTGCTGCTCGCCGTGGCCTTGTTCCTCGTGTCCCTGGCGCCGTGGAATCCGTTGCTGTGGTGGCAGCTGCGACGCCTACGCTTTGCGGTGGAGGCTGACTGTGACGTTCGCGTGGTCAGGCGCGCTGCCTCGGCGTCGGACTATGCCGAGGCGCTGTGGCGTATGGGTCGCATGCGAGGGACGTCGGGCGCGGGATTCGCGATTCTGATGTCGGCGCCTACCTGGCTGGAGCGGCGCATCCGTCTCGTGCTGCGACCGCCCACCCGTAGCAGATGGCGGACCGCGGCGGCCATTCCGATCAGCATGGGATTGTTGATCGCCGCGGCGTGGGTGCACGCTCCGAGCCTCGCGGCATCGGCGCTGCGAAAGTTGCCGCCGAAGGACATGAGACCGGCCGCGGGATGGGCGATCGCCGCGACTCGTACGCAGTTTCCTGAGTTGCTGCGGCGTCCCTTCCCGGGCACCGCGGTCGTCGCCGCCGTCTTCGACCGTGAGGGGCATCTGAAACTCGCCGCGCAGCATCGTTTTGCGCCCGGAACTGCGCCGTCTGACTTTGACATGCGTCTGGAGAATGATCGCCTGGGCATCGATCCGACCGAGGATGTGCTGTACGGGGCAGAAGACGGCGCCAATGGCGGAGCCACCATCGGCCCTTGGCTTGCCTCGCGCAATCCTGGCCGGCTGTTCGTGGTCTATGAGGTACTGAAGTGGAAGCCCGATCCGACGCGGCGGCGTGCGCGTGTGCTGGCGGCGCTGAAGGCATACGCGCCCGAGCTGTTCGTCAAGCAGACCCAGGACGCGATGCCACCCTCGATCCTCGTCGCCGTCTTCATGAACAATGACGGAACGGTCAGTGGTCTGCAGAAACAGATCATTCCCGCTGGGAAATCCTTCACGATGCATTGGCGGCCCCTCTATGCAGCCATGGGCGTGACAAGGCAGCAGATGGGGCGCAGAGGGTCTGTGGCTGAACCTCCCCTCTTCATTAATTATGCCTGGGCACGGCGGGCCGATGATGCGCCAGACGTCGCCGAACTGGACGCGGTCGGGCTGCGGATTGGCGCAGGCCATCCCCCGCATACGGACACGGCGGACGACGCAGCGATCGCGCAGCGCTACTTTCCGGACATCGTGGCGAAGGGCCGGGCGGCTGTCACCGAGCGTGTCAATGGCGCAAAGGCGCAGGAGACGCCCTGGATCCTGTTCGGCCGCGATGGAAAAGTGTGGGGCACGGGCCGCTGGCACAACGACAACTGGAGGTTCGTGACCGGTCCCAGCGCCACCGCGATCGAAGCCCGCTATCCCGGCACGCTCGTCGAAGGCGACGCCACGACGGTGTGGCGCGTGCGCGGCGTGCTGATCAGTGCGATGTACGTCGCGCCGAACTCGCCGATTCAGGGCGAAGCGAGCGTGCCCTGGTCGCAACGGAAGGATGTGCTCGTTAGCGGTGAATTCTTTGGGCGATTGCACGACCGGCCGCCGTTGACGCCCTCTGTGCCCGTCGCGCTGCCGTTCGCGTTCGACTCGGCACAGAACTTCGGCAGCCCCGGCGATGTCAGGCTCATGGGAACGCCGATGATGGCGCTCACGGCCAGTCCACTCGGCGCCAATGAAGCTTCGCTGTCGGTTCGACTCAACGTCTGTGAAGGCGGCAGGAGTGTACGCACTGCCCCGCCAACCTGCCTGCGCTCCGAGAGCGTGCGGACTCCCTACGACATGCCGGTCGAGGTCCCTCTGAGTCAAGATCCCCAGACGCAGTACATGTACACGCGCATCCTGGTACGTGTGCAGAGGCTGCGCACGTAGTCGTTGCTCAACGCTTGCCCGTACCCGTTTGCCGGGCTGGGGAAACTTCCGGTTTCCCGGCTCCAGGATCATACTGTCGCCGGCAGAGACGGGCCGCGTGGGCGGCCGCACAAAATAACAGCGTCTCCGGGGGCCATTTGTTCAGTTACTACCTGAACCTGGCGCTGCGCAGTCTAAGGCAGAATGTCGTGCTGACGGCGCTGATGGTGCTGGCGATCGGCGTGGGCATCGGCGCCTCGATGACCATGCTGACCATCTTCCGCGGGGCCAGCGGGGATCCGATTCCGGAGAAGTCCTCGCAGCTCTTCGTGCCGCAGATCGACAATTTTGGACCGCAGCCGGGCGCACCACCGCAGGCGCGTGACCTGCTGCCTCCGGACCTCACCTATACCGATGCTCAGGCGCTGATGCAGGCGCGTCGCGGCATCCGCCAGGCCGAGATGTATCCCACGACGGTGTCCATCACCCCGCCCGACAGGCGCCAGATTCCTCTGCAGGGCAATGCTCGTGCCACCTACAGCGACTTCTTTGCGATGTTCGACGTGCCGTTTCGCTTCGGTACACCGTGGGGGCATGCCGAAGATGACGCGCACGCAGCGGTGGTGGTGCTCACGCGTGCGCTCAATGAGCAGCTGTTCGCAGGTGCCAACAGTGTTGGCCGCTCCCTGACGATCAACAATCGTCCCTATCGCATCATCGGAGTGATCGACGACTGGCAGCCCAGTCCGCGTTTCTACGATCTCGGCCAGCAGAACTTCAGCGGTGCGGATCAGTTGTTTCTGCCTTTCACGCGCGCGATCGATGCCCAGATGATGACCTCCAGCAACTTCAATTGCGATCGGCCCGGCCCAGGCACGGGCTGGGATGGCATCCTGCGATCCAACTGCATCTGGATAAAATTCTGGGTGGAGTTGCATGGCGCCCAGGCGGCTGCGCGCTACCGGACCTATCTGGCCGATTACGCCGACGAACAGCGCCAGCTCGGACGATTTCACTGGCCAGCGCATGTCGCGCTCCGGGATGTCCCCGCCTGGCTGGACTACAACCGCGTGATGCCGCCGGCGGTCACGACGCTGACCTCGGTGTCCTTTGCAGTGCTGGCGGTATGCCTGCTCAATGCCACGGGGTTGATGCTGGCAAAATTCATGGCACGCGCCGGCAGCCTTGGCGTACGCCGCGCGCTCGGCGCGGGCCGACCGGCCATCTTTGCCCAGGGCGTGGTTGAAGCCGGCATGATCGGGCTGGTCGGAGGACTCGTCGGCCTTGGCTTGATCGAGCTCGGGCTGGTCGGCTCGCGACCGGAGCTGCCGCGCGATCTGACGGTCCTGACGCACCTGCATGGCAGCGATGTCGCGATTGCGCTGGTGCTTGCCGTCGTGGTGACGCTGCTGGCGGGGCTGTATCCGGCCTGGCGGGCCATGCAGGTCGAGCCGGCTTCGCAGCTCAAGGCGCAGTAGGATCAAGCGGGGGGAGTAGCGATGCACTGGGGCCCGATCCTCTCGGCGCTGCGTCGTAACAAGGTCGGCGCGGCGCTGATTGCGTTGCAGATCGCCGTGACGCTGGCAGTGCTCTGCAATGCGTTGTTCATCATTCAGCAGCGCACGGCACAGGCTCGCCGCACCAGTGGCGTGAGCGATGAAAGCGATGTCTTCGTCATCAGCAATCGCTGGGTCGATGCGAGCGCAGATCTCGCCGGGCGCGAGCAGACCGACCTCGCGGGGCTGCGGTCCCTGCCCCAAGTTGCCGACGCGACGGTGTCCAACGATCATCCGCTCGGCGGTCCGGTCATGGCGCAGATGCTGCTGCTGGATCCGGATAAGCCGCGCTCCGGCGTGCCATCCATGGTGTACATGGTCGACGATCGCGGTCTGGATACGCTGGGCCTGCGGCTCGTGGCCGGCCGCAATTTTCACCCGTCCGAGATCATCGATCGCCGTGGTTTGGGGGACAAGGCTACCAACCTGCCGGGCGTCATCATCACGCAGGCGGCGGCGCACCGGCTGCAGGCGAGCGGCTCGGTGCTGGGCAGAACGGTGCTGATCGTTCCGGACAATACGCCAGCGCCGATCATTGGGATCGTTGATGAGCTGATGTCGACGCCGTTGGCCGGTAATGCACCCTTCTCACAGAACTCCATGCTGCTACCGTATCGCTGGGCGGACGCGCAGATCTTCTACGTCGTGCGTGCCCGGCCGGGGCAGCTGACGGCGGCGATGGCTGCCGCGCGCAGCAAGTTGTATGCGATCAGCTTGCAGCGCATCGTGTCCGGCATACAGCCCTTGAGCGATGCGCGCCGCGACGCCTACCGGGGAGATCGGGGGCTGGCGTTCATCATGGAGGTCGTGTGCGGCATCCTGCTTGCGATCACGGCTTTCGGCATCGTCGGGCTGACCAGCTACTGGATTGCGCAGCGGCGGCGGCAGATCGGTATCCGCCGCGCGCTCGGGGCGACGCGCGGTGCCATCCTGCGTCATTTCCAGGGCGAGAATCTGCTGATAGCCGGTGCCGGAGTGGTCATTGGCGTGCTGCTCGCGATTGGCGCAAACCTGTGGGTGCTGCGCAGCGTGGCACTGGCGCGCCTGCCCCTCATTTATCCACTCATCGGCGTCGTGGCGATGCTGCTGCTCGGACAGCTTGCAGTGCTCTGGCCGGCGCTGCGCGCCTCGGCGGTGCCACCGGCGAGCGCGGCGCGCTCGGCCTGAACTGTGAAGGCCGCATCGAAGCCCCATCTGTCACAGCTGGTGGCGCGTGCGCAGAAGGGCGAGCGCATCAGCATTGCGCGGAATGGCAAGCCTGAGATTCTAGATTAGCGGCGACGTCGCCTGCGTGGCGATGCTCAGGCGGCGCTCCCCATCGCAGCCGGGGCTGCGTCGGGACGATATTCCAGCAGATCACCGGGCTGACAGTTCAGTGCTTCGCAGATTTTTGCGAGCGTCTCGAAGCGAATGCCCTTTACCTTGCCGGATTTGAGCAGCGACAGGTTGGGCTCGGTGATGCCGATGCGCGCGGCCAGATCCTTGGAGCGCATCTTTCGCTTCGCGAGCATGACATCGAGCTGCACCAGGATCATCAGACGATGCTCGCATTGTCTTCGGCAAGCTGTCGCGCCTCCGCCATGACGTACGCAGCAACGTAGGTGCAAACCCCGAAGAACAGGATCTCGGGGCTGAAGGACAGGCCATGGGGCCCACGTCCCAACGAGAGACTGAAAATGAACCGATCGACGCTGCGCGCAAATGCCGCAGCGATCATCCATAGTGCCGCGGCTCGCATGTCCGTCACGATCGAGGAGGTGAATACTTCGCCACGGCCGAGTTTCAGGAAGATGCGTCGCCCGAAATACAGCGCTGCAGCCGAGGGCCCAAAGCGCAGCAGGAAAGTCAGCAGCACGCCGAGCTTCTGCGCCAGCGACAGCGAATGGATCGAAATCCCCTGCGAGTCGAATGCGAGCTTTGCATCGGCAGGCAACAGATGCGGCCAGATGGTCGCACCGAAGAGCATGACGCCCACCAGCACGATGCCGACCAGTGCCACGGCGCAGAAACCGATTCCCAGGCACGCGGCCAGGATCCGGCTCAGTTTGCGGGCTCTGTGCAGACCCGGTGCGGGCGAGGCTGCTGCGGTGTGTGCTTCAGTCATGGTGTGTGCCTGACGGTGCGAACAGCTGGAGTGTGTCGTGTCAGAGCGTAACACAGAAATAAATTAATGCAATACGATAATTAAATATCGCTTCTCATGCCCTCTTTGCCCACTCCGATCTCACCTCGAAGTTACCTTAATGTTGTGAGGCTGTGAGTCGCGTCTCAACGCGCGCCTGCGCGCCTCACTATTGTTAGGTCGCATCAGCCGGCATATCCGCCTTCGCGGACAGCCTGAAATCGGCTCCAAACAAACACCGGCTACCAGGAGCGACGAGCGTGCGTCCCACAGTTTCTGCAACACCTTTCCTGCGCGCCATCGGCAGCCTTTTGGTTGTGAGTGCCGCGACGCTGGCGCTGAGCGCCTGCGGAGATAGCGGACCCGCGGGGGCCACCGGTGCCACGGGGGCCACGGGTGCGACCGGCCCCGCGGGCGCGGAGGTGAACTGGGTGAACGTCACGGGCAGCAGTGCGCAGGCGTCCTCGAACACCGGCTACATGGCCAACAGCAGCTCGCAGGTCACGATCACGCTGCCAGCCAGCGCAACAGTCGGAGATGTCATCGAAGTGTCGGGTCCTGGCGCTGGCGGTTGGAAGATCGCGCAGAATGCCGGGCAGCAGATCTATGTCGGTTTTGAAAATGCGCTGTGGCGCCCAGTCGGGCCGTCGCAGGCATGGGCCAGGCTCGCGGCCTCGTCCAGTGGCAATCTGCTGGCGGCGACTGCCTCTGGCGGCGCTATTTACACTTCCGCGGATGCGGGCGAGACCTGGGTGGCGCAGGCCTCGGGCACCAATAGCTGGGGAGCGGTTGCGTTATCAGCCGATGGGACACATCTGTTGGCGACGACGCAAAGCGGTCAGCTCTACGTGTCGGGCGATTCAGGGGCGAGCTGGAGCGCAGAAGGCCCATCACTGGTTTGGAGTGCCATAGGCGTCTCACCGGATGGCAGCCATATGATTGCCAACGGCTACGTGAATTCCTCGCCGTACCCGAATGAGATCTACACCTCATCGGATTCGGGCGCGACCTGGACGCAGCAGAGCACCGGAAACTACCTATTCTCGATGGCGTGGCCCACGCCCACGGAACTGATCGCCTCGGCAACAGTGGGTTCGAGTACGGGAATATTCCTGTCATCGGATTTCGGTGCGAGCTGGACCCTGGCCGATGCGGCCCCCAGCGGCGGCGGTTACCCGGTGGCGTGGAATGACGTGGCTGCCTCCAGCGACGGCACGCAGATCTATGCGGTCGGCGAAAATGGCGCCGGCATGGCCGTCTCACGCGATTCAGGCGTCAACTGGTCGGAGAATCCCTCGGCCACGTGGTACCAGCTCGCCACCTCCTCGGATGGCAGCGCGCTCATCGTCACCGGAACACTGCCGACATCCGTCTCGACGGATTCGGGCCAGAACTGGACGCAACTGACCTCAAACGGTCAGAACTTCTCCAGCTTTATCATGACTGACGATGATCAGAAGGCCATCGCCAGCGTCGATGGTGGGACACTGTTTGCCTTGTCGGCAGCCACCACGCCCGGTACCGCAGGCTCGCTGAGCGGCAATCAGTATCAGTCGGTCACGCTGCAGTACGTGGGCGATGGGTCCTTCGCCGTGATCGACAACGAGGGTGCGCTGACGGCGCGCTGAGAGTTGCCGAGGCTCCCATGTCAACGTCATGACTCGATAGGGCGGCGGTTCATGCCTTGAGCGAGAACGGCGTGAAATTGGTATTGCGGTCGTAGTAATCCTGCTGCTCGGTGCGTTTCAGGAAGCCGACGACGCGGTAGGTCACCGGCGTCATGACGATCTCCCAGGCACTCTTGAGCACGTACTGCGTGATCATGACCGTGATCAGCAGGTGCTCGTCCCAGAGTCCGAAAAAGGCGATGGAGTAGAACAGCGCCGAGTCCACGGCCTCACCACAGACCGTGGAGCCGACCGTGCGCGTCCACAGCCAGCGCCCCTCGGTCCAGAGTTTCATCTTCGCCATGACGTAGCTGTTGACGAAGGAGCCGCACCAGAAGGCGATGATGGAGGCGGCGACGATGCGCGGGGTGTTGCCGAAGATGGTCTCGACGGCCGCCTGCTTGCTGCGCCACTCGGCCGCAGGTGGCAGCGCGACGATGACGCTGGCCATGATCGAGGCGAAGGCCAGCGCCGCAAAGCCAGCCCAGACCACGCGGCGATCGCGCGCGTAGCCGTACACCTCGGTGAGGATGTCGCCGAAGATGTAGGAGAGCGGAAAGAACAGCACCCCGGCCATGAAGGTGACATTGCCGATCACCGCGACGTGAATCGTGGACACCTTGGCCGGCCCGATGAGGTTCGCGCACAGCAGGATGCAGACGTATCCCGCCATGACGAAGTCGTAATAGCGGTACTGGCGCAGCGATGCCGGCAGGGTGAGGCGCTCGGGCTCGAGCTGGATGGCCATGGCCTATGGTAGCGCGAAGCCGTGAAGGCCCGCGAACGCCGCGAGCCGGATGCGCCGGCCACCGGCAACAGGGGCAACAGGCCGCCATTCGGCGGCGGCCCATCACTCGATCATGGTTTCCGGCAGCACCGGCAGGATCATGGTCGCGGAGTCATCGTCTTCGGCCTCGGATTCCTCGAAGGCCACCGCGTCGTGGGGCTCGAGAATGCGCGCGCGCAGGCGCTGGAAGGCCTGGTCGGCGTCCACGGGAGGGGAGAAGGCATTACCCTGCGCGAACTGGCAGCCGAAGCGCCGCAGGCTGTCGACGGCCGAGGTGGTCTCGACGATCTCGGCAACGGTTTTGAGACCCAGCGCTGCCGCCATCTGCGTCATCGCGCGCACCAGCGCGGCGGTGCCGCGATCGGGACCGCTGCGTGCGCCAGCCAGTGCCGGGTGAGTCGTGGCGCCGCGGCTGTCGAACGGCCCATCGATCTTGATGTAATCGAATGGAAACAGCTGCAGGTGACTGAGCGAGGAGTAGCCGGTGCCGAAATCATCGAGCATCAGCTCCACGCCCAGGGCGTGCAGGCGGTCGAGCGCCTGCCGTGCGGCGCCGACGTTGCTGATGAGGCTGCTCTCGGTAACTTCGAATTTGAGCGAGGCCGGGGCGACTTCGGCGCGGCTCAGCGCCTGATGGACGTATTCGCTGAGCTCCGGGTCGAGCAGCGCCGCCGTGGACAGATTCACGCTGAAGTAGAAATCGGTACCGGCCGGCAGCATCGAGCGCCACTGGCGGCCGATCTGGCAGGCGCGCTGAATGATCCAGCGCGTGATGGCCACGCTCAGACCCGCTTCCTCGGCCGAGCTCAGAAAGCGTTCGGGCCGCAACAGCCCCTCCACCGGATGCAGCCAACGCAGCAGCACTTCCATGCCCACGATTTGGCGACCGGACAGATCGACGATGGGCTGGAACATCAGGCGAAATTCCTGCCGCTCCAGCGCCTGTTGCAGATCGCCCTCGAGGCTCACCAGTTGCATCAGATGCGTCTGCATGGCGCTGCTGTAGTTGACCAGGCGCGAGCCGCCCTGCGACTTGGCGGAGGAGAGGGCGATGTCAGCCTCGCGCAGCACCTCCTCGGCGCGCTGCAATCCTGACTCGACGTAGGTTGCCCCCATGCTGGTGGCCGCCATGATGCGGTGGCGGCGAATCTCGATCGGTGTCTGCAGCGCCTGCTGCAGCAGCCGCGCGATGTGCAGCACGCCCTCAGCGCTGTGAACGGCGCTCACCAGCAGTGCAAGCTCGTCATCGGCCCAGCGGGCGAGCACGAACTCCTGGCCGGCCAGCGCCTGATTGGCCAGGCGCGTGATCTGCACCATGAGCTCATCGCCGGAGGTGTGACCGAGCGTATCGGTCACGACCTTGTAGCGGCCCACGGAGATGAGCAGCACGGCGATCTCGCGTCCGGAGCGCGTGCGCATCTCGCGCAGGGCGCGATCCACCTGATCGAGAAAGTAGCGCCGATTGGGCAGACCGGTGAAAGAGTCGTGATAGTGCGCGTGATCGAAGCTCCTCTGCAGGCGTTCGCGCTGCTCGAGCTCCTCGGAGAGGCGGCGCTGGGTGCTGTGCAATCGCTCCCGCGAGGCCTCCAGGGCGCTGCGCAGATGGCTCAGATGTCGCGCAGCGTCGCCCACACCGAGTGCCACGAGCCAGGCCACCAGCAGCACGAGGCTCGACTCCACCACGAGGTCGCTCGCCGGAAACCAGCCGCTGCGCGGACGTATGTCGAGCTGCCACGCCGTGCCGCCCGGCAGCGCGATGCGCGCGCGCGCCGGCTGCGAGAGAGGTTCGGTGCGTGTGCTCGCCAGCGGCAGGGAGACACGCTGGGCGGCTGCGGCCTGCGAGAGCGAGAAGTCATAACCGAGACGGCCGGCGCGTTCGAGGCGCGCATCCACCAGCAGGTCATCCAGATCCCGGTACACCACCGCCCAGGCGATCGGGGCAGCTGCGCTGGCGCCAGCGCTGCTGCCGGCGCCAACCGACACCGGCGCGCGTGCCGCGATCAGCCAGCCGGTGCCTTCCTGAACGGTCACGGGCGCGCCCGTGGCTCCCGATGTGCCCGGGGGCGTCGCGGCGGCGCCGGCGGCGCCGGCGGGGACGGACTGCCAGACAGATGCGATCGTGCGTGCGCGCTCGCGACCGGTTCCCGCGGCGCCGAGCACTCGAGCGTCGTTCATCAGCCAGAACCCGTCGGGGTGTGCGGGCAGGGCGGCCAGGACGGCGGCTGCGGTAGTGCGATCGGCCGCGGCGAGCGTCGCGGTTGCCGCGGCGGCGCGGGTCTGCGCACTGCCGACGAGCCGCTGCAGCTGGGCCTGCAGCTCTGCTGCCGCCTGGTCCGCGTAGCGTTGGGCGGCCGTGCGTGCCTGCGCCGCATGCTGCTCGAGACTCAGTGCCACGAGGCGAGCGCCGGCGGCCAGCACCAGCGCCGCGCACACCGCCGCCGCCAGGCCAGCCGAACGCGTTTTGCGCAACCAGGATTTCATCGCAGGTGAACCGTGGCGGTCAGCGTCAGTGTGAGGCGCACGATGCCCTGCAGATCGATGCGATCAGCGAGCAGCGAGAGGTCCACGTGACGCGTGGGTTTGGTGATACCGACGAATTCCTCGCTGAGACGGCGGGCCTGCGGCAGCAGGATGCCCTGGATGTCCAGAACCGCCGGGGCCACATGGCCGAAATCACCGCCCACGACGAACTGAATGGGCGCACTCAGAATATCGATGCGCGCAAGACCATACTGCGTGGCGAGATTGCCACCCGTGGACTGCGCATAGCCGAAGCTCGTCAGCACGTGCGTGCCCCACGCCTTGGACAGGCCCGCCTTGGGCAGACTGCCATGACTGGTGTCGACGTCGATCTGCCGCTCCTCGGCAGTCAACGTCATGCCGCCGGGTACCGCGAGACCGCCACCGAGAGCCTCGATGGCGTAGCCGAAATGCGTCCTGCCGCTCTGGCCGGAGCCCTCGTGCGCCTCGCCGCTGATGCTCCAGCGCGTCGTCTGCGTGAGCGCGTGACTGTAGGCGAGGTTCAGCGAGCCGAATTCCCAGTGACTGCCAGCGAGCGTCTGATATTCACCGGCAACTCCGACCAGCGCATCGGCATTTACCTGACCCAGGTAACTGATGCTGCCGCCACCACCGCTGCCTTTGACACCGGTGAGCCAGTCGCCATCGCCGGAGAGAATGACACGGTTGTCGGGCTGGAAGGCCGGGGCCGCACTCGTGGCCGCCGGGGGGGGCGGCAGCGGCGCGGCGGGTGTCGCCGCCGTGGAATTGGCCGGCGATGTGACGGGCGCGGGCGAGCCGGCAGTGTCAGGTTGCTGCGCCCGCGCGGCGCCGGATGAGGCCAGTGCCAGCAGCAGGGCGCAGACGAGCGAGCCTTGCCCGCTCACGCGACCTGCTGCGTCGACTGACTTTCTTTGCATCTCGCTTCCTTTCGATATCCGATTCATTCAAAGAGGGCTCAGCGCACTTCACTCATGAGGGACTCGGTGAGCTGCGTGGCGCCCGCGCCCAGCCAGGCTGGTGCCAGCGCGATCACATACAGCCCCTGCTCCTCTCCCGGCAGCGCCACGGCGCTGCACACCGCCTGATAGCGGCGCCGCGCGATCGAGAGTTGCAGACGACGCCGGCCCGCGAGGCCCGGTTCCCACCAGCGCGCCGCCCCACCTGTGGGCGCCAGAGGCAGCAGCACGCCGGTGGCGTCGCTGCCCGGGACCGCGCTGGGAAACAGCGCGCGTGCCGGCTGGTTGCTCGCGAGGACGCGTCCCTCAGCGTCGATGACGAGCGTGGCGTGCTCGTCGGCGTCCAGCGCTGCGCTGATACAGTAGACCGTCGTGTTGTCCTCCAGCAGCAGCAGCGCCAGTCGGCGACCGTCGGAGAGCAGCTGCTGCACCTGCAGCTGCGCCAGGCGCAGCCGCTCCGGCCCCTTCAGCACGACCGTCAGACGCCCGCCGTGGCCGGTGACCAGCTCCTGCAGGCGTTCCGGATAGGAGATCGGCAGCGCCTCGGGCAGCGGGCGACCGACGGGCGGAATGCTTGCGCCGACGAAGCTCGAGAAACGCTCGCTCGCGACCAGGACCTGCAGCGTCTCGCTGTCCACCAGCAGGGCTGGAGCCGGCAGCTGCTGCAGCAGCATCGCCCAGAGCTGCTGGGCCTGCGCGCCTTCTGCGCGCGCGGCGGTCAGGTGATCGATCAGACGCTGGAAGGCGTAGCCGAGGGATTCGGAGGCCACCGCGCAGGCCATCAGCAGAATCGAGAACACCTCCAGCAGCGTCACATCGTAGCCGACGGGCGCATAGAAGCCCGCAAAGGTGCCGCCGGCAGCCCCTGAGCTCGGCGACAGCAGCGGGGCCAGAGGCGCCAGCCAACGGCCGGCGGTGCGCACATCGGCGACATACCAGCGCAGCTCGGGCGCCTCGACCAGCCCAACCGCGCCCACCACCAGCAGCGAGAGCACGGCCGTCAGATAGGGTTGCCCACGCGACAGCGCGCTGGCGCCGATCACCGGCAGCGCGAATGCGAGCAGGAACGCCGGATTCTGCAATCCGCCGCAGGCGTGCCACAGAAAGCCCAGTCCGATCACGCCGGCGGCGTGCAACAGGGCAACCAGGCGGCGGCGCCAGGCAGAGATGGCGCGCTCGGTCGCGAGCAGGCTCATCGCGAGATAGCACAGTCCGAGCGCCAGCACGGCCCAGGAGGCGGCCGCGAAGTCGATGTTCAGGGAGCTCACGAACCATGGCACGGCCGTGGCCAGCAGCACGGCAAACAGCGTGAGGACCCAGGTGTCCTCCAGCAGCTGCGCCTGGGGATCGTCCCACTCCGGTGGCGGCAGGGCCTGGGTTGCATCGCTCGCGCTCTGGGCAGCCATGGATTACTTCGCGGCTCCGCGCTGCAGGTCATTCTTCTCCAGCAGCGGCTGCGAGCGCACTGTGGGGCCATTCGGCGGCGAAAAGTCCACGACATGCAGCGGTGTCACACGCGCCTGCAGCACGTGATTGCCACGCAGAATCGGCGAGTCGCCAATGATGTCGATGCCGTTGTATTTCAGATCGATGAGCGTGTTGTCCACGGCCGTATCCGGGCGGTGCGCATCGCCGAGCACGAAGCCCATGCCGTAGCCGCAGCTCTGAATGCGGTTATCGCGCACGAGGGTATCCGCACTGCCACGCAGCAGCAGCGCATAGCCCTGCAGATGATCGAACTCGTTGCCCTCGATGATTGCTCCGGCGGCATTCTCCACGATGATGCCTCCGGCGTTGCCGGTGCTGATGCGATTGCGGCGCACGACGGCCTCGGCACCCACGATATGGATGGCTGCCTCGCGCACACTGTCGAATTCGTTCTGCTCGATCAGCACCGGCAGATTGCCCACGACCACGTCGGTGTTGTCCGAGACGAACTGGTTGTCGTGCACGCCGAGGGTGCCGCTGCCGGCGGCGCTCGCGCCCGCCTGGCTCGCGACCATCCACAGACCGGAGTCATTGGCGTCGAACTCGTTCTTTACCAGCTCGCTGTCGGGGCTCGGCGCGGTGAAGCGCACGCCGATGCGATCGCGCTGCAGATGATTGCGCTCGAGTGCGATGCGTCCGCCGCTGGTGGCGATCTCCACGCCGACGTCGCACGCTGTGATGGTCGTACCGGTCAGCGAGAAGCGCGCGGCGCGCACCAGGATGGCGGTGCCGGGACACCCCTGGATGATGAGATCGGCAATGACGGTGCGCTCGGCGTCGACGTCGAACACCGGCGTGCCGGCGCTGACCGCATGTGCATCGATGCGTACACCGGTGCCCGAGAGATTGTCGGCCGCGGCGATGCGGATGCCGTGCGGGTTGACGATCGGCGGCAGGGCGCTCTGCAGCGTGATGTCCGCGACGCGGATCTGGATGCTGGCGGGACTGCCGGCTGCATCGGCGGTGAACAGCGCTTCGCGCAGGCTGCCGGGTCCACGGTCCGCGCCGTTGACGACGGCCAGGGTGAGTGATTGAGGTGAAAGCGCGGGGGACAGGCGGCGCGGTGCGTACCAGTGTGCCAGCACCACGAAGGCGCCGAGCAGCACCATCACCAGCAGCGTGATCCAGACGCGGCGCTTGGTCACAACGGCTCCCTGGGGCCGTCGCAGGCGCGAGCGCCGACCCCGGCGTGTCCCAGGACGAACAGGGCATGCCAGGAGTGCTCGGGCAGCTGATGCGCCAGCAGCGTGTCCACCGGCAGGGAGGCGGCGCTGACCGCTGCGGTGGCTGCCACACCGAGCGCTCGCGGCAGGCGACGCAGGTACGGCAGGAGCCAGAGCTTAAAGGGAGCGGGGTCGACCCCGGCAATGCGCTGCAGGGCCAGACCGGTATCCTCGAAGAGCTGACGATAGAGTGCGCGCTCGCGCGCCATGAAGATCGGGCTGTCACAGCGCGTGTTGATGCGTGCCGGGGCCGCTTCGAGCAGCAGCATGCGCCCACCCGGGGCCAGGTGGCGCGTCATGCGCAGGAGCCCGGCACGCAGCCGCTCTGCATCGAGTACGTGCTGCAGCACCGTGACCGACAGCACCAGGTCATAGGGGCCGCCGGCATCGAGCTGCACGAGGTCCTGCACGAGAAAGCGGCAGCGCGCCGAGAGTCCGGCCTGATGCACTCGCCTGCGGGCCTCGGCAATCATCGTGGGGCTGACGTCGACCCCGGTGACCTCGGCGCCGCGCGCGGCCAGCCAGCGGCTCCAGCGTCCCACGCCGCAACCGATGTCCAGCACGCGCGTGCCCGGCGCGACTGTGAGCCAGGGAAGCAGGGCGCGCCGCTGCGTCCACTGGATCATGCGATTGTAGAAGTCGGGCATGCCGTAGGAGCACACCGCGGCAAGGCCCTCACCCTGCATCGCAAAGCGCCGCGCGCGCCGCTCCCAGTAGACGCCGGCGCGATGCGCCTCGCCGGGCGGGTCGCCCTCGTCGGGGGCATGGGGCGGGAGCAGTTGTCGGGCTTCGACGCTCATAAGGCATTCCTGTCCAGCGGCGCTGCGGCCGGCGTGCCGGTCATGAGCGCGGGCAGCATGCTCTGTGGGGCGTTTGCCACCGGATTGAGCGGCACGGTCTCGGTGCCGGCGGGCGCCGGGGTGTGCAGGGCGTCGCGGCGCTCGCCCGGCTCGTAGTGGTCAC
>Ga0335075_10004475_pt1 | contig 21853 bp, 21 predicted proteins | sample Lox_Sample_24_FD_206723 | JGI IMG/M metagenome (GOLD analysis project Ga0335075, IMG submission 206723) | Soil microbial communities from Loxahatchee National Wildlife Refuge, Florida, United States - Lox_Sample_2.4 | ecosystem: Environmental > Terrestrial > Soil > Wetlands | place: USA...
CTAGGCGAATAGCTGCGCGCGACCGCTCGCGGCTGATGAAAGGAGCGCGGCTAGCGGTCCGATTCTAACAATCGCAGTGCCTGTAACCCCGCTAAACCGCTAGTTGACCGCTTCGAAGGGTCAATGCCACTTCGACCGCGCAATGGGGTCGCGGGGTCGGACATGCTCACGAAATTTGGCGCGGATATCGTCGTCGAGGTTCCCGCGACAGTGGATATGGGCTCGCCACGCGGAGCGGTCACCAACGACCTGCTGGCGTTGCCGGGTGGCGGCTTCACAATTGCCTGGACCTATCGCGACCTCGATCAGTTGAACCCAAGCACCGACTTCAAGTTCAGAAGTTATGGCGTGACGGGAGCGGCCGAGACGACCATCCTGCACTCGCCGCAGGCTCTGTCCGTTCGCGCCTCGCTGGCTTTGACGTCGCCGACTACCGTCGGCGTCTTCTCGTCGACTGGCGCCATCGAGATGCGCGAGTTCAACACGACGGGCGGAGCGCCGATCGACGGGCCGCTGTCGATCATCCCCAATACAGCCGTGCTGCCCGTCTTTGGCGACGCGATCGGCATTGGCGGCGGCAAGACACTGATGGTCTATCGCGCAGAGGTCGACGGCTTCGATCAACTGCATGCCCGGCCTTTCAGCGCGGCTAATGTCGGCGGCACGGCGGTCAAGCTGAGCCCGTCCTCGACGAATGACCAATTCTCCCCGGCCATGGCGTTGCTGACGAACGGCAAGGTCGCGGTCGGCTTCTCAATCACGTCCGCGACCGACACCGGCAACATCGGCGCCTTCATCATCTCCGACACGGGCGCGCGCGTCGCTGGTCCGACGACAGTCAACCAGGTCGTGGCGGGACAGCAGAACAATGTCCGGATTGCAGCCCTGACGTCGGGCGGTTTTGTCGTGACCTGGATCGACCATACGGGTGGTTCCAACGGCGACAACGTCAAGGCGCGCATCTACGACAACGATGGCGTTGCGGTGAGCAAGGAGTTTGCTGTCCATACGGCGCTCGCCGGCAATCAATTCAATGCCGATGTCACCGGGCTGTCCGGCGGCCGCTTCGCTGTGGTCTGGGAAAACGACAAGGTCGGCGAAGGGCAGATCGTCGCGCAGGTGTACGACCGGCTGGGCAATGCGATCGGAACTCAAACACTCATCGTTCAAAGCAAGAACCTGGACTGGTTCCAGAGCCCGCGGATCGAAACGCGCGCCGACGGGAAACTGATCGTCGCCCTGACCAATGACAAGCGGGAAGAGGGCATCATCGTCAAGATTTTCGACCCGGGCAAAACAGGAACAGCCGGCAACGATACGCTGACGGGCGCGGTCGTTGGCCGTGTGATCGAAGGCCTGGCAGGCAACGACACGCTGACTGGGACGAACTTCGCGGATAAGCTTGATGGCGGGATCGGCAAGGACACGCTGAACGGCGGCGCCGGCAATGACAGCCTCGACGGCGGCACGCTTGCGGACGTGCTGAACGGCGGGTTGGGCAAGGACACGCTGAAGGGTGGCACCGGAAACGATTTCTTCGTCTTCAACGTTGCCCTGACGGCGGCCAATGTAGACCGCATCACCGACTTCGTCGTTGCGGCGGACACGATCCGTCTCGAAAACGCGGTAATGCGCGGGCTGGGCACAAAGACCGGCGTGCTCGGCGTGGAGAAATTCTGGAAAAGCAGCACCGGCCTGGCGCATGACACCGACGATCGCATCATCTATGAGACGGATACCGGCAAACTGTTCTACGATGCCGACGGGCTTGGCGGCGCTGCGCGCCAGCAGATCGCGACACTCGCGCCGAACCTGGCGCTGACGAAACTCGACTTCCATATTATCTGACGGCTGCGAACCGCCACCGTCCTGACCAAATCCCGACACGATCATCGCCGAACAAGCGGCGGTGAAACGATTTGCCCTTGCTGCTTCCGGTCTCCTCATCGCCGCTTGCGCCGCCGCCGTTGGCGGTTACTTCTACTTCATGGGATTTTCGCCGGACCGTGATCGCTACCCCGTGCGGGGCATCGACGTCTCCAATCATCAGGGCGTGATCGACTGGCGCCGCGTCGCGGCTGACGACGTCTCCTTCGCGATCATCAAGGCGACGGAGGGCGGCGATTGGATCGACAAGTCGTTCGCGCGAAACATCGAGGCCGCGCGTGCTGCGGGACTTGCGGTCGGCGCGTATCACTTCTTCACCTTCTGCCGGCCGGGCGCCGACCAGGCGAAGAACTTCATTTCCGTCGTGCCCCGCGACGGGTCGCTTCTGCCGCCGGTGGTGGACATCGAATTCTGGGGCAATTGCCCGGAGCAGCCGTCGCTTGCAACGTTCGCAGCGGAGCTGAAGGCCTTCCTCGATCCGGTCGAAGCCGCGTTCGGCAAGCCGGCGATCGTCTATATCATCGGCGAGGCGATCGATCTTTACGGCAGCGCCGTGCCGGAGCGTCATCGCTGGGTGCGATCACTCGCTGCGCATCCCGGTCACGAAGACTGGATCTACTGGCAGTACCACAACAAGGGTCGCGTCGACGGCATCGAAGGTGATGTTGACCTCAATGTGCTGCAGGGAGAAGCGGCGGTCTTAGAAAATCTGATTGCAGGACGGCAATAGCCGTTTCAATTCCGCAGCATCATTTGCCGTTTTCTCAGGAAGCGCTTCACGGCGGGATCGCGCTCGAGGCCGATGGCGGTCTCGTAGGCCTGATGCGCTTCGGCGTGGTTGGACGAGCGCGCCAGGAGATCGGCGCGGGCGGCCCAATAGGGCTGGTAGTCGGCGAGCCGCGTGTCGGACGCGATCGTCTGAAGCGATGCCAGGCCCGCCTGTGGTCCTTCGACCTCGGCAAGCGCAACCGCGCGATTGATGGCGACCACAGGCGAACTAGTGAGGGCAAAGAGCGCGTCATAGAGCTGGACGATCTCGGCCCAGTTTTCAGCTCCGGTTTTGCAGCGGTGGACATGCGCGGACTGCAGTGCCGCTTCGAGCTGGTAGCGGCCGAAACGCTGCATTGTGCCGGCCCGGCGCAGTGCTGTTTCCGCGTCGGCGATCATGTCGCCATCCCAGGATGCCGGGATCTGCTCGGCCAACGGCACATACTCACCTTGCGCGTCGCGGCGCGCGGAGCGTCGCGCGTCGGTGTAAAGAATGAGAGCGAGCAGGCCGAGCGCCTCGGGCTCTTGCGGCAGGAGGTCGGCAACCAGCCGCGCCAGGAAGATTGCTTCCTCGCTGAAGTTGCGGCGGGCGACATCGGTGCCGCCCGGATCGGCCCAGCCTTCGGAGAAGGCGGCGTAGATCGCGTCGAGCACGGCTTCGAGCCGAGAGGGCATTTCGGCGCGCTCGGGCACGGCGAAAGCGATGCCGCTTTCCTTGATCCGCTCTTTTGCGCGCACCAGACGCTTGCCCATCGCGGCGGGCGAGGTGAGGAAGGCCGAGGCGATCGCGTTGGCGTTCAGGCCGAGCACGGTCTGCATGATGAGCGGCGCGCGCACGCTGGCATCGATGTCCGGATGCGCGCAGGCGAACATCAGCGCGAGCCGGCGGTCGGGGATTTCGGCAAGGTCTGTCACGGTGACGTCCTCTGCGAGGCGCAGGAGTTCGCCGGCCGAAGCTTCGCGTGTCTTGCGGCGGCGGACGGCGTCTATGATCTTTCGGCGGGCGACAGTCATCAGCCATGCCTCCGGATTGGCGGGACATCCCTTGACTGGCCATTCGGCGAGCGCCGATGCAAACGCGTCCGCCAGCGCGTCCTCGGCGGCGGAAACGTCACGCATCGAAGCGGCGAGAAAGGCGAGCAGCTTGCCGTAGCTGCGGCGCGCGACCGCTTCCGCGATGTCGCGCGCCTCGCTGCTCTCTCCGCCGGTCACAGGTTTTGTCCCGGCAGCGCCTCACATCGGCCAGATCGGCCGCACTTCCACGATGCCATGGTCGGCTGCCGGGCAGCGCGCTGCCCAGGAGACGGCGGCGTCATGGTTCGGCACGTCGATGACGAAATAGCCGCCGAACTGCTCCTTGGTGTCGGCGTATGGGCCGTCGAGCACCTGCGGCTTGCCGGCATCGAGCCGTACTGTCGCGGCTTCGGCCGCCATTCCGAGGCGGTTGGCGCTGACCAGCGCACCGGCCTTGGAAAGGGCATCGGTGTAAGCCTGGTAGGCGGCCATTCCCTGTTCCTGCTGGGCCTTGGTCAGCGTGCCCCAGCCTGACTGGTTCACATAGGTGATGAGCATGTACTGCATGGTTCGGTCTCCGGTTCGGGGCGGGCACCATTGCGTCGCCGGCACAATGACGCGCGGGAGACGGCGGTTTGGACACGGGCTCAGCCCAAAAAGGTTCTGACGTCCGAAAAAACCGCCCGGAACATCGCCTCGGTCAGCACGCCGGTGTTCGTGTTGTAGCGGGAGCAATGGTAGCTCGAATAGAGCCTGAGCCGGCCGATCTCCCCGACGGCGCCGTGCCCGAAAGGGTAGGCGCTGACCTTGCCGCCGAGCGCCCGCACCGTGGACTGGTGCGCGATCGCGCCCAGCGTCAGAACGGCACGCAGTTTGGGGAAACGCTGCAGGGTCGGGGTGAGGAAACGCCGGCAGGTCGAGATTTCCGCGCCGACTGGCTTGTTTTCAGGGGGGACGCACCGGACCGCATTGGTGATCGCCGTGCCGACCAGTTGCAGGCTGTCGTCGGGCCGGGCCTCGAAGACGCCGCGGGCGAAGCCGAAGTCGATGAGGGTGCTATAGAGCAGGTCGCCGGCATAATCGCCGGTAAAGGGCCGGCCGGTCCGGTTGGCGCCGCGCAGGCCGGGCGCCAGCCCGACGACCAGAAGCTGGACCGTGTCTTCGCCCTCGGGCGGCAGAAATGCCGGAACGGGTGCGTTGAACCATGTGGGTTCGCGCAGCCGCCAGTCCGCGATGAAGGCATGAAGCCGCGGGCAGAGCGGACAGTCGCGCGACGGCTCCGCCGCACCAGGCATGGCATGGTCCATCAGCGCGCCGTCAGAAATCGTCGTTGTCGGCCTCGGCCGGCTCGGCCCGGCGGGCCGGGCGCTCTGACGGGTCGCGGCCAATTTCAGCGCGCAGCGAGGTCAGATCGATGAAATGATCAGCCTGCCGGCGCAGATCGTCCGAGATCATCGGCGGTTGCGACGACATGGTGGACACGATGCTGACCTTGCGGCCACGCCGCTGCAGCGCCTCGACCAGGGTGCGAAAATCGCCGTCGCCGGAAAAGATGACAAAGTGATCGACCGCTTCCTCGATGGCCAGTTCGAGCGCATCAATTGTCAGCTCTATGTCCATGTTTCCCTTGATCTTTCGCCGACCGGTGGAATCGGTGAACTCCTTCGCGGGCTTGGTCACGACCTTGTAGCCGTTATAATCCAGCCAATCGATCAGCGGGCGGATGGAGGAGTATTCCTGGTCCTCGACAAGGGCGGTGTAGTAGTAGGCGCGAAGCAGATAGCCCTTCTTCTGGAAGCTCGCCAGAAGCTTGCGATAGTCGATATCGAAGCCGAGCGCCCTGGAGGTGGCGTAAAGATTGGCTCCGTCGATGAATAATGCGATTTTTTCGCGGGGATCAAACATGTCGCAATATCCCGTGTCACAAAAATCGAAGTCCGGACCGCTGAAATAAGATGCCCGGGCGGCGCAATCTTGACCAAATGCCGCAGAATCCGAGATAGCGCCGCGATCCGGCTGCGCCAAGGGGAACCGGGTCCGGCGCAAGAAAAGTTGATTGCCTGCGTCTTGGACAGGCCAATTGCTCGCCGCGCTTGAAATCCTTGGCCTTTAAGGGTAAGAGCGCGGCCAATTCCCGAAATTTGACGAGATGAAAGGGGCATGAATGGCCCGCGTAACCGTTGAAGACTGCATCGACAAGGTCGACAACCGCTTCGAGCTGGTGCTGCTCGCCAGCCACCGCGCCCGGCTGATCAGCCAGGGCCAGCAGATCACTGTCGACCGCGACAACGACAAGAACCCGGTCGTGGCGCTGCGCGAAATCGCCGAAGAGACGCTTTCGCCCGACGACCTCAAGGAAGACCTGATCCACTCGCTGCAGAAGCACGTCGAGGTCGACGAGCCGGAGGCGGACGAGAAGGAACTCATCGAGGCCGATTCCAAGAAGTCGGACGCCGAGGACAAGGAAGACGACAACGTCACCTTCGACCGCATGTCGGAAGAGGAACTGCTGGCCGGCATCGAAGGTCTGGTGCCGCCGGAGAAGTCGGACGACTTCTAAAGGATAAGCTGAACCGGCGCTTTCGCGCCGGGCTTTTCGTGGTTATCTATGACATGCGTCGGGCACCCGTCCGGCGCATGTATCTTTTTGACCGGGACACCGCCCCATGATGCGGCAATACGAGCTTGTCGAGCGCGTCCAGCGCTACAAGCCCGACGTGAACGAGACGCTGCTGAACAAGGCCTATGTTTATGCGATGCAGAAACATGGGCACCAGCGCCGTGCTTCCGGCGACCCTTATTTCTCGCATCCGCTCGAAGTCGCGGCGATTCTGACCGACATGCACATGGACGAGGCGACGATCGCGGTCGCGCTGCTGCATGACACCATCGAGGACACGACGGCTACGCGCGCCGAGATCGACGAACTGTTCGGCTCCGACATGGGCAAGCTCGTCGAGGGGCTGACCAAGCTGAAAAAGCTCGACCTCGTTTCCAAGCGCGCCGAGCAGGCCGAGAACCTGCGCAAGCTCTTGCTCGCCATCTCCGAGGATGTCCGCGTTCTGCTGGTCAAGCTCGCCGACCGGCTGCACAATATGCGCACCCTCGATCACGTGCCGCCTGACAAGCGGCTGCGGATCGCCGAGGAGACGATGGACATCTATGCGCCGCTCGCAGGGCGCATGGGCATGCAGGGCATGCGCGAGGAGCTGGAAGAACTCGCCTTCCAGCACATCAATCCCGAAGCTTATCGCACGGTGACCGAGCGGCTGAACGACGTCCTGAAGCGCAACAAGGGCGTGATCGACGAGATCGAACGGGCGCTGTCGGATCTGTTCGTCAAGCACGCGATCTATGCCGAGGTGAAGAGCCGGCAGAAGAAGCCGTGGTCGGTCTTCCGCAAGATGGAATCGAAGGCGATGTCCTTCGAGCAGCTTTCCGACATCTTTGGCTTCCGCGTCGTCGTCGCCAATGTCGGTGATTGCTACAAGGCGCTGGGCGCCATCCACACGACCTGGTCGATGGTTCCCGGCCGCTTCAAGGACTACATTTCGACGCCCAAGCAGAACGACTATCGCTCGATCCACACGACGATCGTCGGGCCGTCGCGACAGCGCGTCGAGCTGCAGATCCGCACCCAGGAGATGAACAAGATCGCCGAGTACGGCGTGGCGGCGCATTCGATCTACAAGGACGGGCTCGCCAAGGCGAACGGCGCCGGCCATACCATCTCGAAGGAGACCAATGCCTACGCCTGGCTCAGGCACACGATCGAGCAACTGGCGGAAGGCGACAATCCGGAAGACTTCCTCGAAAACACCAAGCTCGAACTCTTCCAGGACCAGGTCTTCTGTTTTACGCCGAAGGGCCGGCTGATCGCGCTGCCGCGTGGCGCCACCCCGATCGACTTCGCCTATGCCGTTCACACCGACATCGGCGACACGACCGTCGGCGCCAAGGTCAATGGCCGCATCATGCCGCTGATGACCGAGTTGAAGAACGGCGACGAGGTGGAGATCATCACGTCGAAGGCGCAGGTGCCGCCCGCCGCGTGGGAAAACGTCGTCGTCACCGGCAAGGCGCGCGCGGCGATCCGGCGCGCCACCAAGGCGGCGATCCGCAAGCAGTTTTCAGGTCTCGGCATCCGCATTCTCGAACGCGCCTTCGACCGGGCCGGCCAGACCTTCTCGAAGGAGAAACTGAAGCCGGTGCTGCACCGCCTGGCGCGCAAGGACATCGAGGATGTGCTGGCTTCGGTCGGCCGCGGCGAACTGCCCTCGACGGATGTCGTGAAGGCCGTCTTCCCCGACTTCAAGGAAGAGCGCGTGACGGTCGCCGCGAAACCGAAGGAGGAGGGCTGGTACAATCTGCGCAACGCCGCCGGCATGCTCTTCAAGCTGGGCAGCCGTGCGCGACGCAGCAGCGCGTCCGCGCCACGCGAGGACGGCGCGTTGCCTATCCGCGGCGTGCAGGGCGACCTGCCGGTGAAGTTCGCGCCGGAGGGTGCTGTGCCCGGCGACCGCATCGTCGGCATCCTGCAGCCGGGCGCAGGCATCACGATCTATCCGATCCAGTCACCGTCGCTGACGGCCTTCGACGACCAGCCCGAGCGCTGGATCGACGTGCGCTGGGATATCGACGAGGACACAAAGGAGCGGTTCGCGGCGCGTATCTCGGTGATCGCGATCAACGAGCCGGGTTCGCTCGCCGCGATCGCGCAGGTGATTGCCGCGAACGACGCGAACATCCACATGCTGTCGATGATCCGCACCGCGCCGGATTTCACCGAGATGCTGATCGATCTCGAAGTGTGGGACCTGAAGCATCTGAACCGGGTGCTGTCGCAGTTGAAGGACAATGCGTCGGTGAGCGAAGCGAAGCGCGTGAACGGTTGAGCGGGAAGGGCGGCTGATCATGATCATCGGCATCGGCAGCGACCTGATCGACATCCGCCGCATCGAGAAATCGCTCGCGCGCTATGGCGAGCGGTTCGTGCAGCGCATCTATACCGAGATCGAGCAGGCAAAATCGGAGCGGCGGAAGGAGCGGGCGGCGAGCTACGCAAAACGATTTGCCGCTAAGGAAGCCTGCTCCAAGGCGCTCGGCTCCGGCATCTCGATGGGCGTCTATTGGCGCGACATGGGCGTGGTGAACCTGCCCGGCGGGAAGCCGACCATGCATCTGACCGGTGGGGCAGGCGAGCGGCTGAAGAAAATGACGCCGGCCGGACATCGCGCCGTGATTCATCTGACAATCACCGACGATTTCCCGCTCGCACAAGCCTTCGTGATCATCGAGGCGCAGCCAATCGGCTAAACGTCGAAGAAGCGCCATTTTTAAGGGCTCGAAGCCCGGCGAATCGCGACAAACCGGGCGGTTGCCCGGAAACGCCCGAGCCTTTATGAGGGCACGGGGCAACGAGGACGAAATGAGCGTGGCCGAAAAGACCGAGAAGAAATCAGGCGGATTGGGCGAAACCGTCAGCGTTATCATCCAGGCGCTGCTGCTTGCACTCGTGATCCGCACCTTCCTGTTCCAGCCCTTCTCGATTCCCTCGGGCTCGATGCGGCCGACGCTGCTCGAAGGCGACTATCTCTTCGTCACCAAATGGGCTTACGGCTATTCCCGCCACTCCCTTCCGTTCTCGCCGAACATCTTCTCCGGCCGCATCTGGGCCGGCACGCCGGAGCGCGGCGAGGTAGTCGTGTTCAAATTCCCGCCGAACCCGTCGCTCGACTACATCAAGCGCGTGATCGGCCTGCCCGGCGACCGCATCCAGATGCGCGAGGGGATTCTCTATATCAACGGCGAGGCCGTGAAGCACGAGAAGGTCGGCACGATCGAAAACCGCGACGTGACCGAAGTCGACCGGCCGGTCGATGTCTATCGCGAAACGCTGACGCGTTCGGATGGCAGCACCGTCGAATATGACACACTCGATCTGTCGCCGAATTCGATCGGCGACGAGACGCGTGAGTTCGTGGTGCCCGCCGGTCATTACTTCATGATGGGCGACAACCGCGACAACTCGACCGACAGCCGCTTCTCCGTCGGCTTCGTGCCGGAGGAGAATCTGGTCGGCCGCGCCAACATCATCTTCTTCTCGATCGCCGGCGGCGCAAGCCCGCTGGAAATCTGGAAGTGGCCGTCCGAGATGCGCGCCTCGCGCCTCTTCAACTTCGTCAACTAGCGGCGCGATGGCGACGCGGAAACTGACCGGCAAGGCGCTTGCCGAAGCGCTGGAACCCGTAACCGGCCACGTCTTTCGCGACCATGAACGGCTTCGCCGGGCGCTGACCCATGCGAGCGCGCGCCAGTCGACCGGCCTCGACTATGAGCGCATGGAGTTTCTCGGCGACCGCGTGCTCGGCCTGGTGATTGCCGATTATGTTTACGGGGCGTTTCCCGAGGTCCCCGAGGGCGAGCTTTCGCTGCGACTGAACGGGCTGGTGAACGCGGAAACGCTGGCGCAGATCGCCGAGGACATCGGGCTGACAAGCCTCATCCACGCCGGCAGCGAGTTGCGTCAGCTCGAAGGACGCAAGCGCGTCAACATCCGTGCCGACGCGCTGGAATCGCTGATCGCGGCACTTTATCTGGAGGGCGGCCTGGACGCGGCGCGAGCCTTCATCCTGCGTCATTGGGCCGGACGGCTCGACGCGTCGGCGACGGCGCGGCGCGATCCGAAGACCGAGTTGCAGGAATGGGCGCACGTCGCGGCCGGCGCCGTGCCTGCCTATACGCTCGACGGACGCGAGGGACCGGATCATGATCCGCTGTTCACGGTCAGCGTGCGCGTCGGACAGTTCGAGCCGGCGACGGGTTCGGGCCGTACCAAGCGGCAGGCGGAGCAGGCGGCGGCCTCGGCCATTCTGGTCCGCGAGCGCGTCTGGACGGTCGAGGTGCCGCAATGAACGAGACGCCGAACACGCGCTCCGGATTCGTGGCCCTGATCGGCGCGCCGAACGCCGGCAAGTCGACGCTGGTGAACCGGCTGGTCGGCACAAAAGTGTCGATCGTGACGCACAAGGTGCAGACGACACGCGCCATCGTGCGCGGCATCGCCACGCATGGAAACGCGCAGATCGTGTTCATGGACACGCCCGGGATCTTCAAGCCACGCCGTACCCTCGACCGCGCCATGGTGACGACCGCCTGGGGCGGCGCCAAGGACGCCGATCTTGTCGCCGTGCTGCTCGACGCCGAGCGCGGCATCAAGGGCGACGCCGAGGCGCTGCTCGACAATCTCGCCGACGTCCGCCAGCGCAAAGTGCTCGTCATCAACAAGGTCGATGCGGTGCCGCGCGAGAGCCTGCTAAAGCTCTCGGCTGAGGCCAACGAAAAGGCGGCGTTCGAGCGGACATTCATGGTCTCGGCGCTGACCGGTTCGGGCTGCGACGACTTGCTCGATTATCTGGCGACCGCTTTGCCGGAAGGGCCTTGGTATTACCCCGAGGACCAGGTCTCGGACATGCAGATGCGCCAGCTCGCGGCCGAGATCACGCGCGAAAAGCTTTATCTGCGGCTGCATCAGGAAATTCCCTACTCCGCGCATGTCGAGACGGAAAAGTGGGAAGAGAAAAAGGACGGCTCGGTGCGCATCGAGCAGGTCATCTATATCGAGCGCGACGGGCAGAAGAAGCTGGTGCTCGGCCACAAAGGCGAGACGATCAGGGCGATCGGCCAGGCCTCACGCACCGAGATCGCCGAAATCCTCGAGCAGCCCGTTCACCTCTTCCTGTTCGTGAAGGTGCGCGAGAACTGGAGCAACGATCCCGAGCGCTATCGCGAGATGGGGCTGGATTTTCCCAAGGGCTGATGCAGACGACTACCTTCATGCATCTGGAGATAGGCCGGCGATATCGCGTGGTGCGCGAATTTACCGATTTCGACAACGGCGTCCATCCGGTCGGCGAGGAGTGGGAATTCCGCGGCCACAGCTTCCTGCCGTATGACGATGGACTGTCGCTGTTCATGTCGAAGGGTGGGGATAACCTCAGGCAGGTTCGCATGCGTTGGACACCCGACGACCAAGGGCCGATCGTCGACCGCCTGCAGGACTACATTCAGCCTGCCTGATTAGGTTGGTGCGAGTTCCTTCTCGAACCAGAAGTGCGCATAGGGATTGTCGTTGTAGCGCGCGGCGTCTTGATATCCCGCCTTGCGGTACATTGTCTGCGCCTCGATCAGCGCGCGGTTGGTATCGAGGCAGACGCGCGTCATGCCGAGCCTGCGCGCTTCCGCTTCGATCGCGTCGAGCAGGCGGCGCGCCAGCCCCAGGCCACGCACGTCGGAGGCGACCCACATGCGCTTGATCTCGCCAATGCGCGGCGCGATCGTCTTAACGCCGCCGCAACCAACCGGTCGGCCGTTCAGCCATGCGATCAGGAACGCGCCGCCGGGCGGCGCCATTTCAGGGTCTTCCGCGGCGCTGCTTTGCATCGGGTCAAAACCGTTCTCGAACCGTTCGGCGAGTTCCTGGAAATAGGCGTCGAGGCATTGGCGCGCGACGTCACTGCCAGGCGGCTCCGTCGTGATCGTGACGGAGCCCGCCGCGATCAGCGTCTCCACCGTCGCCATCGCATCGACGAGCCGCGCGCGCTGGCGGTCCGTCAGCGGATCGAGGATCGAGCGCGCGAGGTCGTCCGACAGATCGTCATAGGCCTTCCACTCGACCTGGCCTTTCGCCGTCAGCACCGCTTCGCGGCGGCGTCGGTCGGAAGGGTCGTGCCGGACTTTGACGACACCCTGCTTTTGCAAGGCCTGAAGCACACGGCTGAGATAGCCGGAGTCCAGCGCCAGCCTTTCGCGCAAGGAGCGCACATCGCAGCCATTTGGCCCGATCTCGAACAAAACGCGCGCTTGTCCAAGCGGCCTGCCGCGGTCGAGATAGCTGCCGCTCAGCGCACCCGAGCGCAAGGTGACGGCGCGGTTGAAGCTGCGCACGCGTTCGATTGCCGAATGTTCCATTATCTGACTTTAGTCAGAGAAATCTGCTGGTGCAAGACGTTGCTGCACCGAACTACTGACACGACGGGGTGGCCCGGCTGCTTGATTTCCGCGGCCGGGCCATGAAAGGTCTCGCGCATGGAGTGGCGCGACGAAGGAATCATCCTCGGCACCCGCAAGCATGGCGAAACCAGCGCCATCCTTGAGGTGATGACGCGCGCCCATGGCCGCCATCTCGGCCTGGTGCGGGGAGGGCGCTCGCGCAAGCAGACGCCAGTCCTGCAGCCGGGAAACCGGGTGGATTTGCTCTGGCGTGCGCGGCTCGACGAACATCTGGGCGTGTTCCAGGCAGAGCCGATCGAGCTCAACGCCGCACGGCTTTTTGACAGCGCGGCGGCGGTGTTCGGGCTGCAGACGCTCGCCGCGCATCTGAGGCTGCTGCCCGAGCGCGACCCGCACGAAGCGCTGTTCGAAACGCTGGCTTCGGTTATCGATCACCTTGACGACCCGGCAGCCGGCGAGTTGGTCGTGCGCTTCGAACTCCTGCTGCTGGAGGAGCTCGGCTTCGGGCTCGATCTCTCCGAATGCGCGGCGACTGGCGCGCGCGACGAACTCACCTTCGTCTCGCCGAAGTCGGGCCGCGCCGTATCGCGCGAGGCGGGCGAACCCTGGCGGGACAAGATGCTGCCGCTGCCGGCATTCCTCAGCACCGGCATGCGTCACCGTCCGCTGCCCGATGAGGTGGATCAGGGTTTTCGGCTGACCAGTTTCTTTTTCGTGCGGCATGTCTACGAGCCGCGCGGCCTGTCGGAGCCGGAAGCGCGCGTCGCATTCCTCGGCGCGCTCAGGAAGTCGCATAAGGGAGCCGCATGAGCGACGAGGTCGAGCTTTTCCCGGGATACACGTCACCGCTCGGTCTCGGCACCGTGCCGTTCGAGGAGATCGTGAAATACTCAGGCCTCGAGCTTTTGCAGCGGATCATCGACAAGAATTATCCGGCGCCGCCGATCGGCGCGCGGCTGAATTTCGGCATTGCCGAAGTGTCGGAGGGCAGGGCTGTGTTCCGGGGGTTGCCGGGCAAGCGGCATCTGAATCCGCTGGGCGTCGTGCATGGCGGCTGGGCGGCAACGATCCTGGATTCCGCGCTCGCCTGCGCCGTTCAGACGACGCTGCAGAAGGGTGAGGCTTATACGACCGCCGAGTTCAAGGTGAACCTGACGCGGCCGATCACGCCGAAAACCGGCGAAGTGGTCTGTGAAGGCAAGGTGGTGCATCGCGGCAAGACGCTGGCTGTCTCGGAAGCGACGCTGAAGGACAAGGACGGCAAGCTTCTGGCTTTTGGTACGGAAACCTGTTCCATCTTTCCCGCCGCCAACCTCGCGCCGCGATAAAGCCTATTTTATTGTATCAGCGTTTTGCGGGGTTGCGGCCAAAGGCCGTTTGAGGGCTGGCAAATGCTGGAAATCATACTCTTCTTCGCAATATTTGTGCTCGGCGTCGCCGCCTGGCGGCAGAACGACCGGATGCACAGGATCGAGCGCGAACTGAACGCGGTCCGTGAGGATTATCTCGCCACGACGCGAACCGCGGCTGCGCCGGCTGAAGCGGTGCAGACGCCTGTAGCCACGGCTGAAGTCGTGCAAGCGCCCGTAGCCGCAGAAGCTGCGGCGGCCGAGCGTGTCAGCGCTCCGGTGGCCGAAGAACTCAGCGAGCGGGAAAAGGCCAAGCGCGAGGCGATGGCCAAGGCCGCCGCCATGCTCGACGAGGAAGAGCGCCAGCGGAAAGCCGCTGGCCCGAGAACCGTCCCGGCGGCGGCGCGGGCGCAGCCGGCGAGTACCGAGCCAACGGCGAAAAGACCCGACATCGAAACCGCGCTCGGCACCCGCTGGGCGGTATGGGTCGGCGGCCTGGCGCTGGCGCTCGGCGGCGTCTTCCTGATCCGCTACACGATCGAGGCCGGCATTTTCGGGCCGGCGGTGCGCCTCACGCTCGCGGGCCTCATGGGTCTGGCGCTGGTCGGCGGCGGCGAGTTCCTGCGCCGCACCGGCTTCAAGGTGCCGGTCGAAGGGCTGCAAAACGCCTATCTGCCGGCGATCCTGACCGCCATCGGCGCCTTCATGCTGTTCGGCACCGTCTACGCAGCCTACGGCGTCTACGGTTATTTCGGACCGACGGTCGCGTTTGCGCTGCTAGGCATCATCGCTGTCGGCACGGTCGCTGCGGCGCTGGTCCACGGTCAGGCGCTCGGCGCGCTCGGCCTGCTTGGCGCGTTCGTCACGCCGGCGCTGGTCTCTTCCACCGCACCAAACTTCTGGGCGCTGTTCGGTTACCTCGCCATCGTGCTTGTCGCCGCCGCGGTCATCGCTCGCGTCCGAAACTGGGCATTGCTGATGAGCGGCGGGCTCGTCGGCGCCGGTGTCTGGGCGCTGCTCTATCTGCTCTTCGAGCGCACCAGCGGCGTCGAGGCGTTCAACCACGCGGTCATCCTGTTCATCGCCGCCGTCATGATCGTCTCGCTGGCGGTGCTCTGGCTCGGCCGTGAAAACAGCGAAAGCGAGACAGGGGTAGATGCGCCATCGATCGTCGGGGCAATCCTGCTCGGTCTGATGGGGCTCGCGCTGTTCACGAATCCCTTTCTCACCCAGACAGGCGGCGCGTGGCGCGGAGCGCTGATCGTCGCGGCATTGCTCGGCGTCGCCGCGTGGCGCGATCGTGCACTGGCTCTGCTTCACGCGGCGGGCGCGGTCACGGTTCTCGCCTGGTTGCGGCTGGCGTTTTCCGGGACGTTCGACCTCGACGCGTTTGGCGAGCAAATCGTGATCGACGGTGCGCCGGTGCTCGCCAATGCAGACGGCTTCAAGCTGATCGGCGCAGTTCTGGGCGCAGCGTTTGTCGCCGTCGGCTTCTGGCGCGCCAGGGCCTTCATCGCGACGAGCCGCTCGGCGATCTGGACAGGCTGGGCGGTTGCGGTTCCGCTGGTGATCCTCGGCGCTCTTTGGCTGTCGTTCGGCCATCTCGACCGGGACTTGATGTACGCGTTGTTCGCGGCGGGTCTGACCATCGTGCTGGTTGCCGGAGGCGAATGGCTTGCGCGAGCGGAAGAGCCGCCGCTTACCGGCGGACTTGCGGTTTCCCTCGCCTATGCCGGCGCTTGCCTGGCGTTGCTGTACACGCTCGTGATGGGCTTCAGCGCCGGCTGGACGACGATCCTCATCGGTGCGGCAGCGGTCCTGCCAGCGCTTGCCACGCGCATGCGCAGCTATCCGATCCTTGGCTGGATCGCCGGTGCCGCGGCCGTCGTCGTGCTGGCGCGCGCGGCGATGGATCCGACGATCGTCGGTCCCTTCTTCCTGTCGAAGACGCCGGTCTTCAACTGGCTGCTGCCGGGTTACGGCGTGCCGGCGCTGGCCTTCGGCTTTGCCGCCTGGCAGTTGAAGCGCACCACCGACGGCAGCCCGCGCATGATCATGGAGGCTGCCGCCGCGATCTTCTCGCTGCTCACGGTAGCCATGCTGGTGCGCCATGCGATGAATGGCGGCGTGCTGGAAGGCGAGGCGCCGACGCTTGCCGAACAGTCGATCTACACGCTGATCGCGCTCTGCTTCGGCGCCATCCTGATCGCCATCGATATGCGCTCGCCAAGCTCGGTGATGCGCATCGGCTCGCTCGCTGCGGGCGTGGTGTCGATCGCGATGATCGTCATGCAGCATTTCCTGCTGCTCAACCCGCTGTTCACCGACGAGTCGACAGGGCAGATCACCTTCTTCAACCTGCTCTTCCTCGGCTACCTGCTGCCGGCGATCGCGGCCGGCGCGCTTGCCTGGTACGCGCGTGGCAAGCGGCCGAAATGGTATTCGGCGGGGATCGCGCTCGTTGGCGCCGTGCTTGTCTTTGCCTATTTCACGCTGTCGGTGCGGCGCCTCTTCCAGGGCGAGTTCATCGCGGCTTGGCGCGGCATGGAGCAGATCGAAACCTACAGCTATTCGGCGCTGTGGCTGGTGCTCGGCGTGGTGCTCCTAACCACCGGCATGATGTTGCGCTCCTACGTGCTGCGCATCGCGTCGGCCGTGCTGATCGTCATCGCCGTGGCGAAGGTCTTCATCTTCGACATGTCGGAGTTGGAAGGCGTGCTGCGCGCACTCTCCTTCATTGGACTGGGCGCCGTGCTGATCGGGATAGGGTTGTTCTACCAGCGCATGCTGGTCAGGACCTCGAAATCAGCCGCAGCAGAAGCGGCGGAGCAAACTACTCCGCCGCAGCCAGCCTAGGCCGCTCGACCGGCTTTTCGCGGATCGGCAGGTGGACGACCGCCGCGAAGAGGCCGAGCAGCACGCCCAGCCACCAGACCGGGTCGTAGGAGCCGAGCCGGTCGTAAAGGAAGCCGCCGAGCCAGACGCCGAGGAACGAGCCGATCTGGTGCGAGAAGAAGACGATGCCGCCGAGCATGCCGAGGTGGCGCGTGCCGAACATGATGGCGACCAGCGCGTTGGTCGGCGGGACGGTCGAGAGCCACAGCAGACCCATGATGATCGCGAAGATGATGACCGTCGTCGGCGTCTGCGGCAAAAGCAGGAAGGCCGTCACTAGGATCGAGCGGCCGAGATAGATCAGCGCCAGGAAATACGGCTTTGAATAGCGCTGGCCGATCAGGCCGGCACTGAAGGAGCCGATGATGTTGAAGAAGCCGATCAGCGACAAAGCGATCACCGCATAGGTCGGCGCAATGCCGAGATCGCCGATATAGGCCGGGAAGTGCGCGGTGATGAAGGCAACCTGGAAGCCGCAGACGAAGAAGCCCGAGAAGAGCAGCAGGTAAGAGCGGTGCGCGAGCGCCTCACGCAGCGCCTGGCCGGCAGTTTGCTCGAAGGTCGTCTGCACGGTGCCCGACTTCGAATTGCCGGCGAGCGGGATGGCGAGCACGGGGATGACCAGCATCATGACGCTCATGACGACCAGCGCGTCGTGCCAGCCATAGGCGGTGATCAGGCCCTGGCCGAGTGGCGCGAACAGGAACATGCCGGCCGAGCCGGCCGCGGTGCCAAGGCCGAAGACGAAGCTGCGGCGCTCCGCGGGCACGTTGCGGGCAAACGCCGCGAGCACGATGCCGAACGATCCGGATGCGACGCCGAGGCCGACCAAAACGCCGCCGCCGAGATGCAGCATCGTCGGCGTCGTCGAGAACGCCATCAGCACGAGGCCGGCGGCGTACATGACCCCAGACAGAGCCAGAACGCGCCAGGTGCCGTACTTGTCGGCGAGCGCGCCGAAGATCGGCGTACCGATCCCCCAGGCGAGATTCTGGATCGCCATGGCGAGACCGAAGGTCGTGCGGTCCCAGCCCTTTTCCGCAAGCATTGGCAGTTGGAAGAAGCCCATCGCCGAACGCGGGCCGAACGTCAGTGCTGCGATCAGGCAACCGCAAATGATGATCAGCCAGGGAAGGCGCGAAGCAGGCGCCGAAACGGTCGCGGTCGACATGGGGCAGGGCTCTCCGTGTATCTACACAATAACCGATCGCAGCCTCCAATCAATTGAATTGGATGGATCAGACACTTCAATTCAGTTGATGCACCGCAGGCAGATCCGCGCACGCGAACTTTAGCCGGCGGCCGAACGGCATTTCCCGCTCAACTGGCTGATTCTAAACGCGCACCGCCTCTGGAACTTTGGCGTGGGAGGCGAGTTCTGCGAACGACAACACGAATTCTCGGAAAGGAATTGTCATGCACGGTATTATTTATCTGGTCGGATTGATCGTGGTCGTTATGGCGCTCTTGTCCCTCGTCGGCCTGAACTAGGGGGCGCGTTCAATGGCAAACATTGTCACTCCGTCTGATGTCGCGGTCGTCGGCACTGCAAATGACGAACGCTCCTATGTCGACTGGCCGGCGATCTTTGCCGGGACGGTACTCGCCGCGGCGATCTCGGCGACGCTTCTTGTCTTCGGCTCGGCGCTCGGCCTGTCGATCGCCGACTTTGACGAAAGCGATGGCATCTCCGCCGTCGGTCTCGGCATCGCGGCCGCGCTCTGGCTGGTCTGGGTTCAAGTGTCGGCCTACTTCGCCGGCGGTTATTTGACCGGGCGGTTGCGCCGGCGTCACCACGACGCAACGGAGTCGGAATCCGACATTCGCGATGGGTCTCATGGCCTCGTTATGTGGGCGCTTGGCGTCGTCTTCAGCGGCATGATCGCCGTTACCGGACTTGGCGCCGGCGCCGCCACCACCGCGATCTCGGCGAGCACAGTTGCGGCAGGCGCAGCCTCGAACCCTGAAGCTGATGACGCTTACAGTGTGGTTGTCGATCGCTTCCTGCGCGGGACCGCAACGGGCCAGGCCGCGATCGGTCAAGAGGGGCGGGCAGAAATCGGCCGGATCATCACATCATCGCTGGATGACGACGCGCTCGCCGATGCCGACCGCGCCTATCTGACATCGCTGATCGCTTCCAGCGCCGGCGTCGACGAGGCTGCCGCCCAGCAGCGCGTAGATGCGCTCTGGACCGAGGCGCAGGCGGCGAGAGCCGACGCTTTGGAAGTCGCCGACCGCGCCAGGAAGGTGACACTGATCGGTGCGTTTTTGACGGCCGCCTCGCTCTTCATCGCCGCGGCCGCCGCCTATTATGCGGCGACGCTCGGCGGCAGGCACCGGGACCAGCAGACGGACGTCGTCGGCTGGTATAGCGCCTGGCGATAACGCTCGGAACCACAACAGGAAAATGGCCCTTCGGGGCCATTTTTCGTTGGGGCATTGCACGATTGTCGCAGGCGGGAATATTTTCCCCCTGGCTGGCGTTGTCGGTATGCTACGGGGGCTTTGGCCCGGATCGGAGTCGTGCCGTCCCGGCCGGCGTGTCGTTGAACGAGACCGGAGATGGACGACAGGAGGAGGGCGATCCTCGCGGAAATTCCGCGATTGAGGCGCTACGCGCGCGCGCTTCTGCGCGACCGCGACTCAGCCGACGACCTCGTGCAGGACTGTCTCGAGCGCGCGCTGTCGCGGCTCGACAATTGGCGGACAGGAGAAAGTCCGAGGCGCTGGCTTTTTACGATCATGCACCACATCTTTGTCGACCAATTGCGCAAGGTGAAGCGCGCCGGGGAAGTGATCACCTTCTCCGAGGATGGCGTGGCCGAAGTCGCGGCACCCGCCGCGCAGATGGATTCAGTTGCCTCGCGCGAGATCATCGACGCACTGGACAAGATCGCGCCGGAACGCCGCGCCGCGATCGTGCTGGTCGCGGTGGAAGGGTTCTCCTACGCAGAGGCCGCGAACATTCTCGGTGTGCCGGCCGGCACGCTGATGTCGCGCATCGCGCGTGGCCGCGACGATCTGAGGGGCCTGCTCGACGACGCCTCGCGCCGCAAGGTCATTCGGGTGGTGGACCGATGACCCGTCGGGATTTCTCCATCCGTGATATCCATATGGCCCTCGACGGGGAGCTTCCCGGCGACGAGCGCGACGATTTCCAGCATTGGCTCGACACCAATCCGGACATGAAGGCGCTGAACGGACGCTTCGAAGCCGATCGGGACATGCTTGGCGCGGCCTTTGCCGGCGTGCTGGACGAGCCGCTGCCAGCCAGGATCCTGGAGCAACTGTCCGATGGCGCGGCACCGCGGCGGCGGGCCGCCGTCTGGTGGCAGGCGATCGCGGCGGCCATACTTCTGCTGATCGGCGGGAGCGGTGGCTACATCGCCGGCCTGGCAGGGCTCGGAACCGGCGACGGCCAAGGCAACCAGTTGGCCGAAGGCGCCATCGCCGCGCATGAGATATACTCCAATGAAAGGCGCCATGCGGTGGAGGTTGCCGCGACCGAGAAGGATCATCTCGGCAGTTGGCTGTCTAACCGCATTGGCCTGACGCTGGTCATTCCGGACCTGAGCGAGGAAGGTTTTGAACTGCTCGGCGGCCGGCTTCTGCCGAACGGCGAAGGGGCTGCGGCGCTGCTGCTCTACGAGGACAAGAACGGCCAGCGCGTGTCGGTCTACGTGACCGACCAATCGACCACCAAAAGCAAGGGCAAGTATGAGGCCGAGGACGGCGCGACCGCGGTCTACTGGCTGGATCGGGGCTATGGCTGCGCCATCGTTGGCGTGCTGCCCAAGGAGCGGATAGACGCCGTCGCGCGCGACGCATGGCGGCAGCTTGTCACCGGGCTCAAGGTCTGAGGTTCATGTTCTTGCAACGGCCCCCGCAGGTGTAACGCTCTTATTGCCAGCAGACTCTGGCTGTGATGAATTCCGAGCAGGCAGCTTGGCCGGACATCGTCCGGTAATCGGGGGAACCATGCCGGCCTCGGGCAAACCGCGGATAGTAATGATCGTGCCGTTTTACGGCGACTCTGATCTAGTGCTCGCCGAAGGGTTGGCGAAACGCGCTGAAACCGGGAACAGCACGCAAAGAGACGATTATCCGGAGCAGTTCAGAAAATCCTTTCGCGATGCACTTATCGTCGCGGACCCGATTCCGTTGGCCGCGATACACGGCAAGCGACGCGCGGACCTCTTTGACGCCGAGAGCTGCCATATGATCCTGCTGGATGCGCGGTTCGGCGCGTTAGTACTCTTCCTCGAGTCGCCGCTTGACCGGCTCGACGAGCAGGAAACGTACCTGCTCTATCGGGAACTCTGTGACCTCAAGATTGAGAGACTGGAGGGAGCGCTGAGGCAAGCGGTGAGCGGCGCAACGCTGACCTGGAGCTTTTCCATAAATGTGCTGGTCGGCTACGACCACGCCTTTACGGATTTCGAAAAGAGAGATTCTTACCTTGCGCTGTGCAATGCGTACAGCAAGGCTGGGAAGATAACTTCGGACACGCTTGAAGACTACGATCTGCTCCATGAGGTGGGTTCTACAGGCTCGACGTGTCTAATCCGGAGCAAGGCTGGAACCGAATATTCGGCGGAGCGCGTTGTCGCGCTCTGGGTGATCTTCTGGGTGTATTACGCCACCTCAATCGAAGATTTTTCTGAACTGTCGCGCACTCAACCCTCCAGCCATCGAAAGCTCAGCGGCCGGCAATTGGCCACCGAGCTTCGTAGTTATGTCGACACCTACAACCATAATGCGCGTCGAATAAACCTGTTCGACCCTTTCAATATCTGCACCCACGGCTTCGACGAAGCGATCTACTCCGAATGTTGGAAGGTGCTCGATGCCGAGGGTCTAACCAGTAAGATGGAACGGATCTCGACCTTCTTTATCGACAACGCTGAGGACGTTCAGCGCGAGAT
>Ga0335075_10004476_pt1 | contig 21852 bp, 18 predicted proteins | sample Lox_Sample_24_FD_206723 | JGI IMG/M metagenome (GOLD analysis project Ga0335075, IMG submission 206723) | Soil microbial communities from Loxahatchee National Wildlife Refuge, Florida, United States - Lox_Sample_2.4 | ecosystem: Environmental > Terrestrial > Soil > Wetlands | place: USA...
TGCGCCGCCGGCGGGGCCAGGATCTCCGGCAGCGCCGCCGCTTCTTCCGGGAGCAGAAGCTCGCTCACAACCGGATCCTCGGGTCGAAAACGCTGTAGAGCAGATCGACGATCAGGTTGACGATCACATAGGCGAAGCTGAAGAGCAGCACCACGCCCTGGATCACCGGGTAGTCGCGCTCGAGGATCGCATTCACGGTGAGCGTGCCGAGCCCCGGGATCGCGAACACGGTCTCCGTCACCACCGTCCCGCCGATCAGGAGCGCCACGCCGAGCCCGGCCACGGTCACCACCGGGTTGGCCGCGTTCTTGAGCGCGTGCACGAAGAGCACACCCCGCTGCGACACCCCTTTGGCGCGCGCGGTGCGCACGTAATCCTGCGCCAGCACCTCGAGCATCGCCGCACGGGTGATCCGCGCAAGCAGCGCCACATAGATCGCGCCGAGGGCGAGCGAGGGCAGGATCAGGCACTGGAGGAACGGCCAGAATCCTTGCGAAATCGGAACGAATCCCTGCACCGGCAGCACCCGCAGGCCGAGCCCGAACACATAGGCCAGCAGATAGGCGATCACGAACACCGGCACCGAGAAGCCGAGGACGGCGAAAACCATGACGGCGTGGTCGATCCAGGTCCCGTGCTTCCACGCCGCGATCACCCCGAGCGGGACCGCGACCGTGATCGCGATCAGCATGGTGAGGATCATCAGCGAGAGGGTGGGCTCGATATGCTGGGCGATCATCCGGGCCACCGGCTGGCCGGTGAACACCGAAGTGCCGAGGTCGCCGTGCACCACCTGCCAGACCCAGTGCCCGAAGCGCACCAGGTACGGCTGGTTCAGCCCGAGCGAGGCGCGGATCTGGGCGATCTGCTGGGTGGTTGCCTGGTCGCCGGCGATGATCGCCGCCGGATCGCCGGGAGCGAGGTAGAGAAGCGAGAAGACCGTGATCGCGACGATCCCCATCACGGGGATCGTCGCGATCACGCGGCGGACGATATAGAAGAGCATCGCTCCGCCGGTGCCCTACATCGGTTGCTCAGACGCGATGTACATTCCACGGATAGGGCGCGGCCCCGTCGATGACGCCGGCGAGCGTGCTGCGGTAGGCGGTGCGGATGTAGAACTGCCCGAGCGGCACCGTGGGGACGTCGTGGAATGCGAGCGCCTGCATCTTCGCCCCGATTGCCTGCCGCGCGGCCTCGGTCGGCGCCGAGAGCCAGTCGGCGTTCAGCGCCATCATCGCATCGCTCTTGTACCAGCCGAACCAACCCTTGAGGCCCTGGCCCAGAATGATCGGATTGACGGCGGGATTGTACAGAGAAATTCCCTCCCACCAGGTGTGGAAGATGGTCCAGCCGCCCTGGTCGACCGGCTTCCTGCTCGCGCGCCGCTGCACCACCGTGCCCCAGTCGGTCTCGACGAGCTGGACATTGAGCCCGAGCTTCTTGAGCGTGGCATAGGTGATCTCGCCGAAGGGCTGGATCGAGGGGAAGTCGGTCGGGTTGATGATGACGATCTTCTCGCCGCCGTACTTGGCCGCCTCGATCAGCTTCTTCGCGGCCGCCAGATCCGGCGCCTTGGCCATCGGGTCGGGGCTGGGCGGAACGCCGTAGGTCGTGCCGATCGGGAAAAAGGAGTGGCAGATCGTGAAGTTCTTGGGATCGTTCGCCGTCACCGCGCGCATGTACGCCGACTGCTCGGTCGCCATCATCACCGCCTGGCGCATGAGCACGTTGTCGAACGGCGGGAAGAGCTCGTTGAAGCGGAGGCACCCCATGTAGCCGGTGGGATTGCCCTGGCCGATCACCACGTCCTTGTTCGCCGCCAGCAGCGGGATCAGGTTCGGCAGGACGAGCTCCCACCAATCGACCTCGCCCGACTGCAGCGCCGCCACCGCCGTCCCGGGATCGGTGATGACGTGCCATTCGATGCGGTCGAAATTCACCACCTTCCCGCCGGCGGCCCAGCTCGGCTTCTCCTGGCGCGGCACATAGCCCGCGAACTTCGAGAAGACCGCGCGGCTGCCCGAGACGTACTCTTTCGCCTCGAACACGCAGGGGCCGGAGCCGATCACCTGATCGATGGTGATCGCCTTGGCCGCCGGCTGCGAAGCGATGTGCTCGGGCATGATGAACGGAACATTCGACGCCGGCTTGGCGAGCGCCGCATCGAGCAGCGGGAACGGCTTCTTGAGCCGGACCTCGAAGGATTTGTCGCTCTTCACCACGTAGCTGTCCACGGCGGCAGCGAGATCCTCGCCGAACGGATCGACCGTGGCCCAGCGCTTGATGCTGGCGATGCAGTCCGCGGCGCGCACGGGGCTGCCGTCATGGAACTTGAGCCCGTCGCGCAAGGTGATGGTCCAGGTGCGCCCGTCGCTCGAAATCGTGTGCCCGGCGGCCATCTGCGGGTGCGGCGCGAGATGCTCGTCCACCGCGTAGAGCGTGTCCCATACGTAATAGGCGTAGTTCTGCGTGACCGCCGCGGTGGTGGTGATCGGGTCGAACAAGGTTAGATTCGCCTGCGGAACGAACTTCAGGACGCTCGGGGCGGCCGAGGTCGCCGGGCGGGGCAGGGCGGCGGCCGCAGCCATCCCGCCAGCCGCGCCCAGAAGGGTGCGCCGTTTCATCATCGCCATCGCCTCCGTTGGAATTTTCGCTCTCCCGCCTTCACGGTAGGGGATGCCCCGGGACCCGGCAAGCGGGAAACGCCCCGCCTCTCAGGCCGGAAGTGGCGGCGCCATTCCCTCCGGGAGCGCCGCGCCGAAGGCGTTGAGCGTCATCGCGACCATCGTGTAGTAGCCGACCAGCCCGACCAGCTCGACCATGCCGCGCTCGCCGAAACGGGCGAGCCCGCGGCGAAAGAGCGCCTCGTCGAGCCCGTGGGTGCGGCTGAGCGAGGCCGCCAGCGCGTAGGTGAGCGCCTCGTCCTCGTCCGCGAACGCGGGTTCGGCGCGCGCGGCGATCGCGTCCGCCGCCGCGGGTGCGAGCCCCGCCTTCTCGGCAAGCGGACGGTGCATGTACCACTCGTACTGGGCGGTCGTCGCCCGCGCCGTGACCAGGATCGCCAGCTCCCGGAGCTTCGCGGGCAGGCTCGACTCGAAGCGCAGGAACGCCCCCAGCCGCTGCGCCGGGTCGGCGAGGCCGGGGCTCTTCAGCCAGAACGGCACCGGCCCGCGCACGCCCCCGCGCGGCCCCGCGACCACCGCCTGATAGACCCGAAGCTGCTCGGCATCGAGCTTCTCCACCTCGATCGGCGCCAACCGGCTCATCGCGTGCCCGTCCTCCCTACTCTCTCGGCCGTGCTCTGCTTAACATGGCCAGGGCTTTGCCAGGAGGCTGGGCTTTGCCAGGAGGGACGAGCGGAGAAGGATGGCCATGCTCGAACGCCTGCTCGCCGGCTTCATCCGCGAGGGCCGGCTCACCGTGCTCACCGCCGGCGGCCGCCGGCTGACCTTCGGCGCGTCCGCGCCCGGGGTCACGGATGTCACCATCCGCTTCCGCAGCCGCGCGAGCCTCGCCCGGGTGGCGCTCCGCCCGACGCTCCATTTCGGCGAGGCCTATATGAACGGCGACCTCGTGCTCGAGCAGGGAGGGTTGGCCGATCTCTTCGAGCTCTGCGGGCGCAATCTCCGCAATCGCGGATCCGCGCGGCGCGGCCCGCTGCGGCGCGCCTTCCGCGAGATCGCCCGCCGCCTCCAGCAGCACAACCCGATCCCGGCCGCGCGGCGCAACGTCGCCCACCACTACGACCTCTCCGAAACGCTCTTCCGTCTCTTCCTCGATTCCGACCTCAACTATTCCTGCGCCTATTTCGCGACACCCGGTCTCTCGCTCGAGGAAGCGCAGCGCGCCAAGCAGCGCCATATCGCGGCCAAGCTCCGCTTGCGCCCGGGCAACCGCGTGCTCGATATCGGCTGCGGCTGGGGCAGCCTCGCCCTGGCGCTCGCCGGCATGGAAGAGGTGAACGTGCGCGGCATCACCCTCTCGGCCGAGCAGCACGCGAGCGCCGCCGCCCGCGCAGCCGCCTTGGGCCTTGGCCGGCGCGTACGCTTCTCGCTCGCCGATTATCGCGAGGTCGAAGGGGATTTCGACCGCATCGTCTCGGTCGGCATGTTCGAGCATGTGGGCTCGCCGCACTACGGACGCTTCTTCCAGACGATCGGCCGGCTCCTCGCGCCCGACGGCGTCGCCGTGATCCACTCGATAGGGCGCATGGAGACGCCCGGCCTCACCGATGCCTGGACGCGAAAGTATATTTTCCCGGGCGGCTACATTCCCGCCCTTTCGGAGGTGCTGCCCGCGGTCGAGCGCGCCGGCCTCTGGGCGACCGACATCGAGATCCTTCGTCTGCATTACGCCGAGACGCTGCGCCATTGGCGCGAGCGGTTCCTCGCGAAGAAGGCGGTGCTCCGCGACATCTACGACGAACGCTTCTGCCGCATGTGGGAATTCTATCTCGCCGGCAGCGAGATGGGATTCCGCCATGGCGGGCTGATGGTCTTCCAGCTTCAGCTCGCACGCCGCGTCGAGACGCTGCCGCTCACGCGCGATTACATCCGTGCGTCGGAATCCGCTCTTCCCGGCTGATCGAATCCTTCGCGCCCGCGCGTTCCAGCTCCTCGATCAGGAGCCTCAATCCGCGCTCCATCACCTTCTCGCGCCTCAGCACGATCCCGATCTGGCGGTGCAGCCCCGGCTTCAGGCCGGCGAGAACCGTTCCCGGCACCCTCTGTTGGAGGGCGAGGCGCGGCAATAGGGACGCGCCGAACCCGCCCGCCACCAGCACCTTGATGGCCTCCACGCTGCCGAGCTCCATCACCGGCCGGGGCGCCAGCCCGGCGCGGCGAAACCAGGCATCGATGATCTCGCGCGTGGCGCCACCGCGTTCGTAAAGGATGAGCGGCTGCGCGCCGAGGGTCGCCGGCGTGAGCACCGCCCGACCGACCGTTCCGCCCGCCGGCAGCAGCGCGAGGAGCGGATCGACGAAGAGAGGCCGCACGGCAAGCGTGCGCGGCACCCTCCCCGCGAGCGTCACGAGCGCGGCATCGATCTCGCCGGCCGCCACCCGTTCGAGCATCTCGGGCGTGTTTCCGGTCGCCACGAGGACCTCGAGCCCGGGCATCCGCCGGCGCAGCGCCGCGAGCGCGGGCGGCAGGAGGTAGATGCAGGCGCTCGCCCCGGTGCCGAGCCGCACGCGCCCGGCACCGCCGCTGCGATGCGCCCGCGCGGCCGCCGCCGCCTCCTCGGCCGCTTCCGCGGCACGGCGAGCGGGTTCAAGGACCGAAGCTCCCGCTGCCGTTGCGATCACCTGTCCGCCGGCGCGCTCGACCAGCCGCACGCCGAGCGTCCGCTCGAGGGCGTGAAGCTGCTGGCTCGCGGCCGGCTGCGTCACGTTGAGCGCGCGCGCGGCCGCCGAGATGCTGCCGCTCCGGATCACCTCGAGGAAGGTGCGGAGCTGGCGGAGGCTCGGGCTTGGCGGGGCGGAGATCGGCATAAGGAAAGCTTATCCTGATGCGGAGGATAAGAAAAATATCCTTGGAGCGTCGGGCGTCCGCGGTCAGTGTCTGAAGGTGCCCGAGCCCCCTCTCCACCCGCGCCGCCTCACGCTCGCGGTCGGCTGCACCCAAATCATCTCCTGGGGGGTGACGTTCTATCTCCCGGCTGTTATCGCCGCCCCGGCCGCCGCGAGCCTCGGCGCCTCGCGGGTCGCCGCGGTCGGCGGAATCTCGTGGGCCCTGCTGGTCGCCGGCTTCATCGCCCCGCGCGTCGGGCGCCGCATCGATCGCGCCGGCGGCCGGCTCGTCCTTGCCGTGAGCGCGCCGGTGATCGCGGCCGGCCTGGCCCTCCTCGCCGCCGCACCCGGCCTCGTGCTCTGGTATCTTGGATGGACGGTGCTCGGCGTCGGCATGGCGATGGGCCTCTACGACGCTGCCTTCGCGACCGTCGGGTTGCTGCTCGGGCCCGCGGCGGCCCCCGCCATCACCGGCATTACGCTGATCGCCGGCTTCGCGAGCACAGTGTTCTGGACCCTCGGCGCCTTCCTCGCGGCCTGGATCGGCTGGCGCAGCCTTCTTCTCTTCTATGCCGCGCTCGAGCTTGCGGTGAACCTCCCGCTCGTCTTGTTGTTCGTGCCAAAGTTTCGCTCCGGGCATGAAGCTGGGCTCGCCCGGGAGAAGCGAGGAAAGGAACAGGGTGCGCCCGTCGCGAGCCAGGCGAATGGACGCTCGCTCGTCTGCCTCTCGGTCTATTTCACGCTGCGCTGGCTCATCACTTCCGCGATCGCCGTCTATGTCCTGGAGCTTTTTACCGGGGTCGGGCTCACGCGCGGGCACGCCGTGTTCGTCGCCGCACTGTTCGGCCCGAGCCAGGTTGCAGGCCGCATCGTCGATTGGGCGCTCACTCGGCGGCTCGGCATTCTCGCGCGCGCCCGGGTCGCGGCGGCGCTGCTCCCGCTCGGCGTCGCCCTGCTCGTTCTCGGGGGCCCCGCCGCGGCGGCCGCCTTCGCGGTTCTTTACGGCATGAGCAACGGCGTCCTCACCATCAACCGCGGCACGCTGCCTATGGTGATCTTCGGGCCCGCAGGCTACGCCACGCGGCTCGGCTGGCTCGCCATGCCGGTGCTGCTTGCGCAAGCGGCGGCGCCCACGCTCGCCGCGCCGGTGATCGCCGTGCTCCCACCCTTGGATTTCTTTCTGCTCGCGGGCCTGCTCGCTTCATTCGCGGGCCTCTTCCTGATTCCGCTTCGCGCGCGCTACGCATTGCCGGTGCGGCAGCGGGCCGTTTAGGCTCTGCGCCATGGCCGGCCTTCCCCGTTTCCATTGGCCCGCGGCGGGAGTTCCCGCGCGGCGCATGAGCTGCCCGCAGTGCGAGGCGACGGACGAGAAGCCTGTCCTCGTTTCGATCGGCTGGCACACCAGGGACAATCCGGACCGGCGAAACGACGTGCTTTCGTGCCCTTCGTGCGGGGCCGCCTTCTACGACGATCGGACCCCGCCCGATTACACCGACCCGAACATCGCCGAGCAGGGCCGCGCCGAATTCTACCTCCAGCAAGGCACGGGACTCTGGCAGAGCGCCGGCCTGCTCGCGCGCATCCGCCGACCCGCCGGCACGCGCTATATCGAGGTCGGCTGCGGCCTCGGCTTCGGGCTCGACTTCGCGATCCACGGCCTCGGCTGGGATGGACACGGCTTCGATCCCTCGCCGATCGCGGCCGAGGGCGGCGCGCGCCTGAGCCTGCCGATCGTGCTCGACTATTTTTCTGCAACCGAGCCCGATTCTTGCGACGTCCTGATGGCGGCCGAGGTCATCGAGCACGTCCCCTCGCCGCGCGAATTCCTTCTCATGCTCGCCAACGCTCTCGCCGCGGACGGTATGCTCGTGCTGACCACGCCCGACGCCGCCGCGATCAGCCCCGGAACGCCCTCCGGCGCGCTCGTGCCGCTGCTTTCGCCCGGCCTGCACCTGATCCTGCAAAGCGAGCGGAGCTTGGCCACTCTGCTCGCGGAATGCGGTTTCGGGCACGTCGCGATCGAGCGTGATTCCTACTCGCTGGTCGCCTTTGCCTCGCGCGCGCCGCTCGATCTCGGTGCGGACCGCGCGGCCGCGCGCGCGCTCTATCGCGACTGGCTCCGCAAGCGCGCCGCGACCGCTGAGCGTGATCCGGGGCTCTATCTTGCCTTCGCCGGCCACGCGCTTTGGGAATCGGTCAACGACTCCGACCTGGCGACCGCCCGCGCGATCGCGCCTGCGCTCGCCGCCTGCCTCGAGCAGCAGTTCGGCATCGCGATCGACGCGCCGCTGCCGCTGCGCGCGGAAATCCGCACGTCACCGCTCGCCGGTCTTGCGGATCTGATGCCGCTCAACCTGCCGGCGATCCTGTTCGCACGCGCCATCATGCGCCTCCACGCCGGCGAGCGCCGCGCGGAGGTCCGCCCGCTCTTCGCCGCCGCGGCCGAGGCGGCCGGCGCGCTCCGCCGGGCGCTCGCCGAGCGCATGCTCGAGGACGGCGAGACCGAGGATCTTGCGTGGACCGCGGCGGCGGAAGCGCTGCTTTGCGACGCCGAAGTTGGAGCGCCCGGGCTCCTCGCGCGGCTTGCCGATCTCCCCGCGGCACCCGGTGAGAAAGAGGGCGCCGAACGCCGCCGCGACATCGCGCGCCGTGCGCTCGTCGGTCTCGTGAATGCCGGGCATTACGTGCCCGGGCGCGCGCTCGCCCGGGCGGAGGGGCTCGATCGCGAGGGCGAGACGCTGCTTGCGCCCGGCCCACTCTCCGTGACTCGGCGCGACATGCTGTTCGCCCTTGCCATGCTGGAACTCCAGAAGGGCGGCGATCCCGCCCGGGCATCCTCCCTTTTCGCCCGTGTGCGCTCGGCGCTGGAGACGGAGGGCGTGACGCAGTCGGATCTGTATCGGGCAAGCCGGCGCGGTGAGGCGGCGGCCGCAGCGCAGCATGTTTTATGACTGGCCGGGGCCACCCGGCCCTCCCATACTCGCGGCCCAAGAATAAGGGGGGAGGAAACGGCCATGATCCCGGGCGCCTTCGCCTATCACCGACCGCGGAGCCTTGCCGAGGCCGTGGCGCTTTGCGCCGCCCATCCGGATGACGGGCGGCCGCTCGCCGGCGGCCACAGCCTCGTGCCGATGATGAAGCTGCGGCTCGCCACGCCCGATCACCTGATCGATCTCGGCGCCATCGGCGAGCTGCGTGGCGTGCGCCGCGAGGGGGAAGACTGGATCATCGGAGCCACCACCACCCAAGCCGCACTGATCGAAGATGCCGGGCTCGCGGCTTCGGTGCCGATTTTGCACGAGACCGCCCTGCAGATCGCCGATCCGCAGGTGCGCGCCTGCGGCACGCTCGGCGGCAACGTTGCCAACGGCGATCCCGGCAACGACATGCCGGCGCTGATGATGTGCCTCGGCGCGAGCTACCGTCTGGCTGGGGCGAACGGCACGCGCGAGGTGGCGGCGAGAGAATTCTACCGGGGCGCCTATCTCACCGCGCTCGCGCCCGGGGAGATCCTCACCGAAATCCGTATCCCGAGCCTGCCTGCCGGCCACGGCTACGGGTACGAAAAACTCAAGCGCAAGATCGGCGACTATGCGACCGCGGCGGCCGCAGTGATGCTCACGCTTGCCGGTCGACGGATCGCTACCGTAACGATCGGCCTCACCAATGTCGCGCCGACCCCGCTGCTCGCCGCAGACGCCGCCGCGGCGCTGATCGGGCGGGCGCCCGAGGCGGCCGCCTTCGCCGAGGCCGCCCGCCGCGCCGAGGCGATCGCCGATCCCACCGAAGATGGCCGCGGCCCGGCCGACTACCGGCGGAAGATGGCGGGCGTGATGGTCCGCCGCGCGCTCGCCCGCGCGGCCGCGCGCGCCGCGTGAGGGGGGGGGAAAAACGATGGCAAAAACCGCGATCGCGCTCAGCGTCAACGGCGCCGAAGTGGAGGCGCTGGTCGAGCCGCGCACGCTGCTCATTCATTTTCTCCGCGAGCAGCTCAACCTCACCGGCGCCCATATCGGCTGCGACACCAGCCATTGCGGCGCCTGCACCGTCGATCTCGACGGGCGATCGGTGAAGTCCTGCACGCTCTTCGCGGTCCAGGCGGATGGGGGAAAAATCCGCACGATCGAGGGCATCGCCGAGGCCGACGGCACGCTCCACCCGTTGCAGGAGGGATTTCGCGAGATGCACGGGCTGCAATGCGGGTTCTGCACGCCGGGGATGATCGTCCGCGCCTGGCGGCTCTTGCAGGAGAACCCGCGCCCCACCGAGGACGAGATCCGCATCGGCATCTCCGGCAATCTCTGCCGCTGCACCGGCTATCAGAACATCGTCCGCGCGATCCAGTTCGCCGCCGCCAAGCTCGCCGGCGATTCCCTCAAGGAGGCCGCCCAGGAGGCGACGATATGAACGAGATCAGCGAGAGCCGGGAATCGCGTGAGGCCCGGCTGGAGGGGCTCGGCTGCAAGCGCAAGCGGGTCGAGGATATCCGCTTCACCCAGGGCAAGGGCAATTACGTCGACGACCTCAAGCTGCCCGGCATGATCCATGGCGATTTCCACCGCTCGCCCTACGGCCACGCGCGGGTGAAATCGATCGACACATCGAAGGCGAAAGCCGCGCCCGGCGTGCTCGCCGTGCTCACCGCCGCGGACCTCAAGCCGCTCAAGCTCGATTGGATGCCGACGCTTGCGGGCGACGTGCAGGCGGTGCTCGCCGGCGAGAAAGTGCTGTTCCAGGGCCAGGAGATCGCCTTCGTCATCGCGACCGAGCGCTATCTCGCGGCCGACGCGGCCGACCTGATCGAGGTCGAGTACGAGGCGCTGCCCGCGCTCGTCGATCCCTTCAAGGCGATGGCGCCCGATGCGCCCATCCTCCGCGAGGACATCAAGGACAAGACCGAAGGCGCGCACGGCCACCGCCGGCACCCCAACCACATCTTCACCTGGGAGGTCGGCGACCGCGAGGCGACCGATCTCGCGTTCCGCGACGCCGAGGTAACGATCAAGGAGCTGATCTCCTATCAGCGCGTGCATCCGAGCCCGCTCGAGACCTGCCAGTGCGTCGCCTCCTTCGACAAGATCAAGGGCGAGCTGACGGTGTGGGGCACCTTCCAGGCGCCGCACGTCGTGCGCACGGTGGCGGCGATCCTCTCCGGCATTCCCGAGCACAAGATCCACATCATCTCGCCCGATATCGGCGGCGGCTTCGGCAACAAGGTCGGCGTCTATCCCGGCTATGTTTGCGCGATCGTCGCCTCCATCGTCACCGGCAAGCCGGTGAAGTGGGTCGAGGACCGGATCGAGAACCTCTCCGCCACCGCCTTCGCGCGGGACTACCACATGACGGCCGAGATCGCGGCGACGCGCGCGGGCAAGGTGACGGGGCTTCGCGTCCATGTGCTCGCCGATCACGGCGCCTTCGATGCCTGCGCGGATCCTTCGAAATGGCCGGCGGGATTCTTCAATATCGTGACCGGCTCGTACGATTTCCCGACCGCGCATGTGAGCGTGGACGGGGTTTATACCAACAAGGCGCCGGGCGGTGTCGCCTATCGCTGCTCCTTCCGTGTCACCGAGGCGGCCTATTGCATCGAGCGCGCGATGGACATCCTGGCGCAGAAGCTCGGGATCGACGCGGCCGAGCTCAGGATGCGCAACTTCATCCGCCGCGAGCAGTTCCCCTACCACTCCGCGCTCGGCTGGGAATACGATTCCGGGGACTATCACACGGCGATGCAGAAGGCGCTGGACGCCGTGGGCTACCAGGCGCTGCGGGCCGAGCAGGCGGAGAAAAGAGAAAAATTTAAGCGCGGCGAGACGCGCGAGGTGATGGGGATCGGGCTTTCGTTCTTCACCGAGATCGTCGGCGCGGGGCCTTCGAAGAACTGCGACATCCTCGGCATCGCCATGTTCGACAGCGCCGAGATCCGCATCCACCCGACCGGGGCGGCGATCGCGCGCATGGGCACGAAGAGCCAGGGCCAGGGCCACGAGACGACATACGCGCAGATCATCGCCTCCGAGATCGGCATCCCGGCGGACGACGTGATGATCGAGGAAGGAAATACCGACACCGCGCCCTACGGGCTCGGCACTTACGGCTCGCGCTCGACCCCGACGGCCGGGGCGGCGACCGCGATGGCCTGCCGCAAGATCAAGGCCAAGGCGCAGATGATCGCGGCCCACCTGCTCGAGGTCCATCACGACGATGTCGAGTTCGACATCGATCGCTTCCGCGTCAAAGGCATGCCGGAGCGGTTCAAGACGATGAAGGACATCGCCTGGACCGCCTACAACGCGCCGCCCCCTGGGCTCGAGCCGGGGCTCGAGGCGGTGAGCTACTACGATCCGCCGAACATGACCTACCCGTTCGGCGCCTATGTCTGCGTGATGGATATCGACCTCGACACGGGGGTTGCGAAGGTGCGCCGCTTCTACGCGCTCGACGATTGCGGCACGCGCATCAACCCGATGATCATCGAGGGCCAGGTGCATGGCGGGCTCACGGAGGCTTTCGCGATCGCCATGGGCCAGGAGATCGCCTATGACGAGATCGGCAACGTCAAAGGCGCCTCGTTCCTCGATTTCTTCCTGCCCACCGCGGTCGAGACGCCGAAATGGGAGACCGATTTCACCGTCACGCCCTCGCCGCACCATCCGATCGGGGCAAAAGGCGTGGGCGAGAGCCCGAATGTCGGCGGCGTGCCGGCTTTCTCGAACGCGGTGAACGACGCGCTTGCCTTCCTTGGTGCGACGCACATCCAGATGCCGCACGACGCCTGGCGAATCTGGAAGGCGGCGGAGGCGCTGGGGGCGCAGGGCTGAGTGGAACGATGCCGCCGCTCTCGCGTGAAAAGATCGCGGAACGCCTCGCCGCCACCGGCTACATCGCCGATCCGGAGCTCGCGACCGCGCTTTTGCTCATGGAGATGCTCGAGCGGCCGCTGCTGATCGAGGGCGCGGCCGGCGTCGGCAAGACCGCGGTTGCGTACGCGCTCGCCGCCCTGCACGAGGCGCGGCTGATCCGCCTGCAATGCTATGAGGGGCTCGACCAGGCGAGCGCGCTCTATGAATGGAACTACCGGCGCCAATTGCTCGCGATCAAGGCGCGCGAGGGCGAAGGTGGGGCGCGGCGCGCCGAGGACATCGAGGACGCCTTGTTCAGCGAGCACTATCTGCTCGAGCGGCCGCTGCTCGCCGCCATTCGCGAGGAACGCAAACCCGTCCTGCTGATCGACGAGATCGACCGCGCCGACGAGGAGTTCGAGGCCTTCCTGCTCGAGCTTCTTTCCGATTTCCAGGTGAGCATCCCCGAGCTCGGCACGATCCGCGCGCGCAGCATTCCCCGCGTCGTGCTCACCTCCAACGCGACGCGCGAGCTTTCGGACGCGCTCCGCCGCCGCTGCCTCTATCATTATCTCGACTATCCGGAGATCGACCGCGAGGTGGCGATCCTCCGCGCCCGTCTGCCTGGCCTTGGGATCGACCTCGCGGGCCAGGTCGCGCGCCTGCTCGCCGCGATCCGGAAGGAGCAGCTCAGGAAAATCCCGGGCGTCGCCGAGAGCCTCGACTGGGCGGCCGCGCTGCTCGGGCTCGGCGTCGGCGGCCTCGCCGATGCGCCCGAAGTGCTCTACGAGACGCTGGTCTGCGTGCTGAAGACGCACGAGGACCGGGCGCAGATCGATCGCGCGACCTTTTTGCGGCTTGTGGCGAAGGTGGCGTGATGGCGGCGACGGCGGAGGCCCTGATGGCAAGGCGCATCGCCGCCTTCTCGGCGACGCTGCGCGACGCGGGCTTCAACGTCGGGCTGCCCGAAAGCGAGGACGCGGCGCGCATCCTCGCCTCCGCGCTCGCCCGCAACGCAACCACCTTGCGCCCCGCGCTCCGCGCGCTCTTCGCCGGAAGGCGCGGCGAGTGGGAGCGGTTCGATGCGATCTTCGACGCTGCCTTCCTCGGGCGCCGCCTGCGCCAGGCGGTACGGACGAGCGGCACCCCGCCCGCGCCAGGGCCGCGCAGCTTGCGCGAGCTCGGCAGGGGTGGCGGCGGGAAGCGGCGCGAGGAGGTGACCGAGGCCGGGCCGCCTGACGGGGGCGAAATCCCGGGCGATGGCGTCGGAATGGCGGGCGGCGCCTCGTCGTCGGAGGGCAGCGCGGCGCGCGATTTTCGCCCGCTCGCCGATCCGGACGCGCTCGCCGCAGCGGAGGCGGTCGCGCGCGATCTCGCCGCCGAACTCCTCGCCTGCAACGCACGGCGCCGGCGCCGGGCCCGTCGCCACGGCAGGCTCGATCTGCGGCGGACCATCCGCGCAAGCCTCGGCCATGGCGGCACGCCCTTCGCACTCGCCTGGCGCCGCCCGCGACCGCACCCGCTCCGCATCGCGCTGCTGATCGACGTCTCCGGCTCGATGGCGCCGCACACGCCGCTTTTTCTTCGCCTGGCACTCGGGTTCGTGCGCAGCGCCGCGCGCACCGAGGTTTTTCTTACGCACACGCGCCTCGTCGCGGCCTCTGAGGCGATGCGCGATCGCGACCGCTTGCGCGCGCTCGACCGGCTGACGCTGCTCTCCAAAGGGGTCGGCGGCGGGACGCGCCTCGGCGAATGCCTCGCCGAGTTCAACCGCCACCACGCGCCGCGCGCGCTCGCCGGGCGTGCCGTCTGCCTCATCGTCTCGGACGGCTACGAGACCGGCGATCCTGCGCTGCTCGGACGCGAGATGGCGGCGCTGCGCCGCCGCTGCCGCCGCCTCGCCTGGCTCAACCCCGCCGCGCTCTCGCCCGGCTACGCGCCGATCGCGCGCGGGATGCAGGCCGCCATGCGGCATCTCCGCCTGTTCGCCGCCGCGGGCACGCTCGAAAGCCTCGCTGCGCTGGCCGAGCCGTTCGGCCGGCTCTGATCGGCACGCTCAAGACCGAGCGCGGCGTACGCAGAAGGGCGTATTCGCGCCCGCCCGCCGAAGCTCCGACTATGGCAGGTCTCGTCTCTGCTCACCCGACCAAGGAGCGAACCTTGCCCGACACCCTGATCAAGGTCGATCTGTCGCAGTCGCCGTACGAGAACGACATGATCCACAACCGCTGGCACCCGGAGATCCCGATGGTGGCGACGGTGAAGCCCGGCGATGACTTCATCGTTGAGTGCTATGACTGGACCGGCGGCTTCATCAAGAACGACGAATCCGCCGCGGACGTGCGCGACATCGACCTCAGCACCGTGCACTTCCTGAGCGGACCGATCGCCGTCACCGGCGCCGAGCCCGGCGACCTCCTGGTGGTGGACTTCCTCGATATCGGCGCATTTCCGCACAATTCATGGGGCTTCAACGGGTTCTTCTCGAAGAAGAACGGCGGCGGCTTCCTCACCGACCATTTCCCGCTCGCCCAGAAATCGATCTGGGACATCCATGGGCTGTTCGCGAGCTCCCGCCATGTTCCCGGCGTCAGCTTCGCCGGCCTCGTCCATCCCGGCCTGATCGGCTGCCTGCCGGACCCGCGCCTGCTCGACACCTGGAACGCGCGCGAGAAGGCACTGATCGCCACCAACCCCACCCGCAACCCGCCCCTCGCCAACCCGCCCTTCGCGCCGACCGCCCATATGGGAAGGCTCGCGGGCGAGGCGCGCGACGCGGCGGCCGCGAGCGGCGCGCGCACCGTGCCGCCGCGCGAGCACGGCGGCAATTGCGACATCAAGGACCTCTCGCGCGGCGCGCGGGTTTATTTCCCGGTCTATGTGGACGGTGCGGGGCTTTCGGTCGGCGATTTGCATTTCAGCCAGGGCGACGGCGAGATCACCTTCTGCGGCGCGATCGAGATGCCGGGCTGGATCCATCTCCGGATAACCAGCCTGATCAAGGGCGGCATGGCCAAGTACGGGATCAAGAACCCGATCTTCAAGCCGAGCCCGATCACGCCCAACTACAACGACTACCTGATCTTCGAAGGCATCTGCGTCGACGACGCCGGCACGCAGCATTACCTGGACGTTTTCGTCGCCTACCAGCAAGCCTGCCTCAACGCCATCACCTACCTCAAGAAGTTCGGCTACAGCGCCGCCCAGGCCTATGCGATCCTCGGCACCGCGCCGGTCCAGGGCCATATCAGCGGCGTCGTCGATATTCCGAACGCCTGCGCCACGCTCTACCTGCCGACCGAGATCTTCACCTTCGACATCTATCCGGGCGCCGACGGCCCGACTACGATGGTGCCCGCGGGGCCGGACGTGCTGATCGCCCCGGATACCTGACGGGACGCTCTCCATGCCGAGCTACGACTACGCCTGCCCCGCCTGCGGGCCGTTCACCGCCTCGCGCCCGATGGCCGAATACGATCGGCCGCTCGCCTGCCCCGGCTGCGGCGCCGATGCGCCGCGGGCGATCCTCGGCGCGCCCTTCCTCTCGGGGATGGACGGGGCGCGCCGCGCCGCCTTCGCGGTGAATGAACGGAGTGCGGACTCCCCGCGCCGCGCAACCCACGCGGCCGGGTGCGGGTGCTGCGCGCCGCGCCGGCTCAGCGCCGACGACGCCGGGGTGAAGTCCACCGCATCGCGTCCCTGGATGCTCGGCGGCTGACCCCGGGGGCTCCGCCCCCGGGACCCCCGCTGGGGCCTGGAGGCCCCAGACCCCCGAATCTTTTAAGGAATGGATTGCAAAGGCTCCGCCTTTGCCGGGGAGTCCGAGGGGCAGAGGGCAGAGCCCCTCGGTGGGGGTCGGGCACCCAACGGCGGGTCCCCAACGCGCATTGCGCGTTGGGACCTGTCCAGGGGGCAAAGCCCCCTGGACCCGCGCCGCTACGCCGTTGCCGCCTTGCACATGTCGTGGCACTTCGCCTCGAGCGAGCAGCAGAGCGAACAGATATTGCCCTTATGGAAGGGGCATCCGGTCATGTCCTCGCGTTCGTACTCGTAGCCGCAGGCGACGCAGTTCATCACGTCGTGGTGCACCCCGGCGTGATAGTTCGGATCCCGCGCGAGATAGTATTTGCCCTTGGTGATGATCGCCAAGATCGGTGAGAGCACGAAGGCGAGGCCAAGCGCGATGAAGGCCGAGTAGGCCTGGGCCGCCGGCCCCAGCAGGCCGAAGAAGGCGATCACGGACACCACCGAGCCCACCATCATCGAGCCGAAGCCCACGGGGTTGAAGTTGTAGAGATGCGCGCGCTTGAACTCGAGATAGCTCGGGCTCAGCTTGAGCAGCGGCTTGTTGATGATGAGGTCCGCCGTCACCGCGCCGATCCACGCCACCGCGACGTTCGAGTAGAAGCCGAGGATCTTGCCGAGGACGGAGAACATGTTGAGCTCCATCAACGTCAGCGAGATGGCGACGTTGAAGAAGATGTAGACGACCCGTCCCGGATGGGCGTGCAGCAGGCGCGAGAAGAAGTTGGACCAGGAGAGCGAGCCGGAATAGGCGTTGGTGACGTTGATCTTGATCTGCGAGAGGATGACGAAGAAGGTCGCGACCGTGAGCGCGAGGAAGCCCTCGCCGAAGATGTAGTGGTAGCCGGTGAGGTACATCTGGATCGGCTCGTTGGCCGCGGCGAGGGGGGTGCCGTGCGCGACCGCGAGCGAGGCGAAGAACGAGCCCATGAGCTGCTTGGCGCCGCCGAGGATCACCCAGCCGGGCCCCGCGCCGATCACCGCGAGCCACCATTTGAAGGAGTTGGCGCGCGTCTTGTCGGGCATGAAGCGCAGATAGTCCGCCTGCTCGCCGATCTGCGCGATGAGCGAGAGCGCGATCCCGGCGGCGGTGCCGAAGAGCAGCGGGTTGAAGCCCGATTTGCTCGGCGACTGGCCCGCGAAGTTCACCCAGTCGGTGAGCGAGTGCGGGTCCATCGTCAGCACCGCGACCGGCGGGGCGAAGAGCAGCAGCAGCCAGAGCGGCTGCGTCCAGACCTGGAGCTTGGAGAGCAGCGTCATCCCGAACACCACCAGCGGGATGATGAGCAGCGAGCCCAGCGCGTACCCGATCGGCAGCGGAATGCCGAAATAGAGGTGGAACGCCTGGGCCATGATCGAGCCCTCGAGCGCGAAGAAGATGAAGGTGAACGAGGCGTAGATGACGGAGGTGATGGTCGAGCCGAGATAGCCGAAGCCCGCGCCGCGCGTCAGCAGGTCCACGTCCACGTTGTATTTGGCGCAATAGTACGCGATCGGAATTCCCGTGAGAAAGATGATCACGGCCGCCGCGATGATGCCCCAGAAGGCGTTGGCGAACCCGAATTGCACGGCAAGCGAGCCGCCGATCGCCTGGTCGGCGAGGTAGGCGATGCCGCCGAGGGCGGCCGAGAACACCGCATACTCGGACCAGGTGCGAAAGCTCTTCGGCGCGTAGCGCAGCGAGTAGTCTTCGAGGACCGGGTTGTTGACCAGCTTGTTGTACGATCGTCGCGGGGCAAGTCCCGCCGTGATGTCCGACATCGCGCAGCTCCTTGGCTGTGGCGTGATTGAGCCGCGCGTACTCTAGGAAGTTGCGAAGTTCGCTCGTATCAGGCGTTTGGCGTATGCGCCCGCGTCGCGCGCCAGCACAGAATGTGCGAAGGGGGAACGAGCCCGGCGAGCGAGGCGATCGCGGCTCGGGCGACGGCAGGGCTGTCGAAGAACTCGATCGCGAGCGGCAGGTCCGAGACCATGCGCAGGATATCCGTCTCGTCGACCTCGCCGCTCTCGTCGAGGCCGGCGATGCCGCGGAAGACGACGAGCCACCCGACCCGATGCTGCGTGCCGAGCAGGCTCAGCACTTCCCGCATCAGGCTCTTGCGCCGTCCGTGCTCGGCCTCGTGCAGATAGATGCGCACGACCAGAACCTCGCCGTCCGCCGCTTCCTCGTCCGCCATCCTGTCCTCCGGGAAGGCCCGCCTACAGCTCGACCGCGAGCCAGGCTCCGGCGAACGCGCATAGCACGCCGAGGCCGAGCGAGAGCCCCATATAGAGCACCGCCTTGCCGGCCTCTCCTTGCACCAGCAGCAGACGGGACTCCATCGCGAAGGTCGAAAATGTCGTGAAGCCGCCGAGCCCGCCGGTGAGGATGCCGGTGCGGAAGATCGGCGAGACGGTCAGCCGCTCGAGGGTGGCGACGAAGAGGAACCCCATCAGGAACGAGCCCAGCAGGTTGATGCTGAGCGTGGCGTACGGGAAGTCCCGCCCGAAGATGCTCTGCACCAGGTTGGTCATCGCATAGCGGCTCCAGCAGCCGATTGTGCCGCCGACCGCGATCGCGAAATACGTCAGCATGCGTTCCGCCCAATTCTCACGCCACGTGACGAAAGCGCGCGCCACCGCCGGCCCTGCCCAGGCCTCGCGCGCCTTCGCCGCCGGCACGGTCTCCGCCTCTCCCCGCAGACTGAGCTCGTTCTCGGATTCACTCATGCGCCGGGCCGGGAACCGAATGGGGGGGACTCCCGGGCAAGGCTCGCCCGGCACGGCGCCGTCTGCCATACGCCAAATGCCGCATATCGCCCCGGCGCCCGGCGCCGCTAGCGTTGCCCCAAATCCCGGCTGAGGAGCCCCGCCCATGATGCACGGCGATATATCGAGCAGCGCCGACACGGTCGGCGTGGCGGTCGTCAACTACAAGATGCCGCGCCTGCACACCAAGGCGGAGGTGCTGGCGAACGCGCGTGCCATCGCCGAGATGCTAGTCGGAATGAAGGCCGGGCTGCCGGGCATGGACCTCGTGATCTTCCCCGAATACAGCACGCACGGCATCATGTACGACAAGGAGGAGATGTTCGCGACCGCCGCGGCGATCCCCGGCGAGGAAACCGAGATCTTCTCAGCGGCCTGCAGGCGTGCGCATGTCTGGGGCGTCTTCTCGCTCACCGGCGAGCGCCACGAGTTCCATCCGCAGAAAGCGCCCTACAACACGCTTGTCCTGATCGACGATCAGGGCGAGATCGTCCAGAAATACCGCAAGATCATGCCCTGGACGCCGATCGAGGGCTGGTACCCGGGCGATTGCACCTATGTTTCCACCGGGCCGAAGGGGCTGAAGATCAGCCTCATCATCTGCGACGACGGCAATTACCCGGAAATCTGGCGGGATTGCGCGATGCGCGGCGCCGAGCTGATCGTCCGCTGCCAGGGCTATATGTACCCGGCCAAGGACCAGCAGGTGCTGATGGCCAAGGCGATGGCCTGGGCCAACAATGTCTATGTCGCGGTTGCCAACGCCGCCGGATTCGACGGCGTTTATTCCTATTTCGGCCACTCCGCCGTCATCGGCTTCGACGGGCGCACGCTCGGCGAGTGCGGGACGGAGGAGAACGGCATCCAGTACGCGCAGATCTCGAAATTCCTCATCCGCGACGCGCGGCGGACGATGCAATCGCAGAACCACCTCTTCAAGCTGCTCCACCGCGGCTACACCGGCATGATCAACTCGCGCGAGAACGCGAGCGGCAAGGCCGAATGCCCGTACGAGTTCTATCGCCGGTGGATCGCCGATCCCGAGCAGGTGCGTCTCGAGGTGGAGGCGCTGACGAGAAGCGGCGTCGGAGTTCCGGAATGCCCGGTCGAAGGAATTCCGCTGCCCCAGGCCGCCGAGTAGCCGGAGGGGGCTCCCGTGGCGTTTTCCGATGGACCGCGAACCGCGGCACCGTGCAAGATGATTTGTTGGTGACGATTGGGAGGCGCCGGAAGAGCGTTTCGCGGGAGGGGCGGCCGGACTCGAACGAAGGAGGAGAGCCAGACCCCCGATGCCTCTGCGCCAGCGGATAATCCCATCACGCCGGGACTATAATCGCTGGGTCGCCGACCAGACGCTCGAGGATTACGCGCTGCGCTTCACCGCCGTGGGCGCGCGGCGCTGGAGCGCGGGGCGGGTCGCGAACACCGCCCTCGGCGCGACTTCGTTCCTCGCCCTCGAGGCGATCGGCGGCGGCATCACGCTGCGCTACGGCTTCGCCAACGCCGCCGCCGCGATCCTTGCGGTCGGGCTTCTGATCTTCCTGACCGCGCTGCCGATCACCATCGCCGCCGCGCGCCACGGGCTCGACATCGACCTGCTCACGCGCGGCGCCGGGTTCGGCTATCTCGGCTCGACCGTCACCTCGCTCATCTATTCCGCCTTCACCTTCCTCTTCTTCGCGATCGAAGCCTCGATCCTCGCCGCCGCGCTGCAATTCTGCCTCGGCATCCCGCCGCATATCGGCTACGTGATCGCCGCGGTCGCGGTGATCCCGATGGTGACGCACGGCATCGCCTTCATCAGCCGCTTCCAGCGCTGGACGCAGCCGGTGTGGGTCACCCTCAACGTGCTGCCGTTCCTCGCCCTCGCCGCGCACGGCGAGCTCCCGCTCGGGCAATGGGTCGCCTTCGGCGGCGAGGCCGGCGGCTTCACCCTCCTTTCCTTCGGCGCTTGCGCCTCGGTCGTCGTCTCGCTGATCGCGCAGGTCGGCGAGCAGGTGGACTTCCTCCGCTTCATCCCCCCGCCCGAGCCGGGCCGGCGCTGGCGCTGGTGGCTCGCGGTGATCGGCGCCGGCCCCGGCTGGATCCTGCCCGGGATCGTCAAGATGTTCGCGGGCTCCTTCCTCGCCTGGCTTGCCATCCGCTCCGGGCTCCCCACCGCCCTCGCGGTGCAGCCGGCGGTGATGTACCGCACAGCCTTCGCGACGATCCTCCCGGCCACGGCCGCGCTCGCCGCGGCGGGGATCTTCGTCGGCGTCTCGCAGCTCAAGATCAACGTCACCAACGCCTATGCCGGCTCGATCGCCTGGTCGAATTTCTTCTCGCGCCTGACGCGCAGCCACCCCGGCCGCGTCGTCTGGGTCGTCTTCAACGTCGTCATCGCGCTGCTCTTGATGGAGAACGGGCTCTATCGCGCGATGCAAGGCGTGCTCTCGCTCTTCTCGGTGCTCGCCTGCGCCTGGGTCGGCGCTCTCGTCGCGGACCTCGTCATCATCAAGCCGCTCGGCTTGGCGCCGGCGATCTTCGAGTTCAAGCGCGCCCACCTCTATGACGTGAACCCGGTCGGCGTCGGCGCCACGATCCTCGCCGTTGCGGTTGGCGGGCTAAGCGCGGCCGGCGATCTCGGCCCGCTGGCGCGCGCGACAGCCCCGTTCGCGAGCCTCGCCACGGCGTTCGTCGCGGCGCCGCTGATCGCCTGGGCGACGGGCGGGCGCTTCTATCTCGCCCGCCGGCCGCGCCGGAACTGGAGCACCGAGGCGGCCGGCCGCGCCTGCATCGTCTGCGGCAACTGCTTCGAGCCGCAGGACACGGCCTTCTGCCCGGCCTATGGCGGGGTGATCTGCTCGCTCTGCTGCACGCTCGACGCCCGCTGCGCGGACACCTGCAAGCCGCACGGCCGCGCCGGGGCCGAGCTGCGCGCCGTCCTCGGCGGGCTGGTGCCGC
>Ga0335075_10004477_pt1 | contig 21846 bp, 22 predicted proteins | sample Lox_Sample_24_FD_206723 | JGI IMG/M metagenome (GOLD analysis project Ga0335075, IMG submission 206723) | Soil microbial communities from Loxahatchee National Wildlife Refuge, Florida, United States - Lox_Sample_2.4 | ecosystem: Environmental > Terrestrial > Soil > Wetlands | place: USA...
CACGCCATGTTGTCGCGCAGGTAGTCGAAGCCGACTTCGTTGTTCGTGACGTAGGTGATGTCGGCGTTGTAGGCCGCGCGCCGCGCCGCCGGGTCGAGGTCGTGCTGGATTACGCCGACGCTCAGGCCCAGGAAGTGATAGAGCGGCGACATCCACTCCGCGTCGCGCTTGGCGAGGTAGTCGTTGACCGTCACCACGTGCACGCCGCGTCCGAGGAGGGCATTGGCGTAGACGGCGAGGGTGGCGACGAGCGTCTTCCCTTCGCCGGTCTTCATCTCGGCGACGCGTCCCTCGTGCAGCACCTGTCCGCCCATGATCTGCACGTCGAAATGGCGCATCCCCAAGACGCGTTTGCTCGCCTCGCGGCAGACCGCAAAGACCTCCGGGAGGAGTTCGTCGAGTTCGGTCCCTTCGGCGAGCGCGGCTTTGAATTCGGCGGTCTTGGCGGCAAGTGCCTGATCGTCGAGCGCGCTGATTTCGCCCTCGAGCGCATTGACGGCGCCTACCGTCTTGCGCAGGCGGGCGACTTCGCGTTCGTTCCCGTCGAAGAGGGACTTCAAAAATGCCATACGAGGAGATAACCGTTCGCCGGAGCCGGAAGTTACGCTTCTCGGCCCTAGGGCCCGGACGAAGCGGGGGCGGTGACGGCCGTGGCGGGGATGGGCGCCTGCACGTGCGGCTGCCGGAAGACCTCCAGATAAAGCACGATTCCCAGCACCAAGAGACAGCAGACGATGGCCAGGACGGTGAGGTCGCGCCGGCGGCGGCGCTTCGGGCCGCCGGTCGTGCGGATGATAGGACGGCTCATCGAGGACCGTTCAGATGGAGTGCCGGTACGGATGGAGCAGCTGGGTGGTTGGAACGTGTTGCAGGAGAGCACCTACCGTCATGAACTGATAGCCGGCCTTTCGGAAGCGGGCGATGACTTGGGGGAGCATCGCGATCGTCGCCATGCTGCCGCTGTGCATCAAGACGATGTCGGGAGCCGTTGCGTGCAACTCGACGTAGCGCGCGAGTTCGCCCGGCGGGACGGTTCGCCAATCCCCGGGGTCTTCCGTCCAAAGGATCATGCTATACCCCGCTCGTTGCACGGCGCGCGCGGTCTTCTCCGTAAAACGGCCGTGCGGCGGTCGCATCATCGTGCGAATCGCGGGATCATGGACGTAGCGTTCGAGCACCTCCGCGCCGGCCTCCAACTGGTATTGCACCCCTGCGGCGTCGAGTTGATCGAAACGCGCCGGATGCGAAAGCGTGTGGTTGGCCACCTCGTTGCCATCGCGCTCGATGCGCGCGGTGATCTCAGGAAAGAGTTTGGCGTCGTTGCCGATCAAAAAGAACGTCGCCGGCACGTGAAGATCTTGCAGTAAGTCGAGCAAGAGCGGCGTCGCAACCGGGTACGGCCCGTCGTCGAACGTCAGCGCGACCACCTTCGCATTGTGCGAGCGGTCGAGCGGACCGCGATCGTGCAGCAGGCGGCTCACGCGCGCGTCCAGCGCCGATGAGAGCAGCATATGCGCGTCGGCGGTCGGCTCGATGATCGCCGGCAACGGCGGCGGATGCGTACGATCGAGCTTCTCTCCAGCCAATGCGCCGAAGATCAGCAATCCCAAGACGGCGGTGATCCACATGGACCGGCTACGACTCACTTTTCAGCCGAAGCCTGCTTCTGTGGGGCGGCGTCGTAATCGCGCCCGACGATCACCGTGACGTCGCTGCTCGGCGTTGCCGACGGCGTCGGCGTATCGATCGAGACCTCCGCCGTCTGCAGCGCAAGTGCCGAGCGCACGCGTTCGCCGGCGAGCGGCTGTTTCGTCGAATGCACGTGAATCTCGGTGGTATCGTGGTCGAACGAGTCGGCGTCGGCGACGCTGGCGATCTTGAAGCCTTGCGCCTGCAACTCGGAGGCCAGCTTCCCCGCGATCCCCGGTTCGCCCGTCCCGTTCTGCACGTCGACTTGAATCGTCGACGGCGGGATCGCCGCCAGGACCTTCGGGTCGACCGGCGGCGACGTCGCAACCGGCGTGACCGGATCGAGAAAGTACTTCTGCACGAGTTGCGCCTTGGCGTCGTCGTCGGCAATCAAGACGTCGCCGCAACAGTCGAGCTCCTCGTCACGCAGGTACGGCACCTGATCGGTCTTGACCGCGGAGAGATCGATCGTTGAGAAGGCATTGGCGATGCTCACTTCTTCGGCCGGCGTAAAGTCGGTCACGACGTTGCGGTTGAAGACACCGATGAGCTGGTTGATGTGCATCAAATCGTTGAACTTCTCGTTTTTGAGCTTGTTGATCGCGATGCGGATCACTTGCTGCTGGCGTTTGATGCGGCACGGGTCGCTGCAGGCGTCGTGGCGGAAGCGGCTGTACGAGACGGCCTGGTCGCCGTTCATGTGATAGAGCTTCCCACCGATGAAGTGGATGTGCAAGTGCCCCCACGTATCGTCGTAGTCCATCGTCTCGTCGGGAACCACGTCGATCCCGCCAATCGCGTCGATAACCTCTTTGGTCGCGTCGATGCGCAGGGTGACGTACCGGTCGAAGCCGCCGGGAAGCCCGAGAAAATCGGCAACCGCACGCTCACTGGCCTGTGACGATTTCACCAGGCTCGAGCCGCCCTGCTGATAGGCGGTGTTGATCTTGTCCTGATGCCCGTCGGGGAACGTATAGAGCGTGTCGCGCGGGATGGAGAGGATGTGGATCGACGGGTTCGGGTTTGCCTCGGTCGGAAAGTCCAGCGAGAGCGCCATGATCGTGTCGCTGCGCGCGCCGGCCGAGTACTCCTGATCGTTCTGATCGTAGTTGTAGTCGATTCCGAGCAGCAGTACGTTGATCCGGTCCTTGCCGAAATAGTTCTGCGGCGGGGGAATAAAAATTTGGCCGAGGGTCGTGATCGGATTCTGCTTGCGCGCGATCGAACGCTGACCGACGAAGACGCCGAAAGCGACGAATCCGACCGCAACGGCGAGAAAAAACGCTACCGTGGCGTAGTAGACGGTACTGTGAACGCGCTTCGCGCGCGGGCCATCGTCTCTTGCGCTCATGCTACGCTCCCACGAGCTCCGGTGTGCGCACCAGCGTGCCGAAAAAATCAAAGGCCGTCGCCCCGGAGAGCGTTACCTCCACGAACGAACCAATCGGCGCGTCGCCGGTAAAATAGATTCCGCCGTCGACGCCGGGAGCCTCGCCCATCGAGCGTCCGACCAGCGCGTGCCCCGCTCCAAGCGCTCCGCGAATCGGATCGCTCTTGCGCAACGTCTTACGTTCCTCGACGAGGACGCGCACCGTCTCGCCAACGCGCTTTGCGCGTGCGCGCTCGGAAGCGAGGCGCTGCGCGTCGCGCAGGCGCAACAACCGCTTGCGCTTCTCGCGCTCGGGGACTTGTCCATCGAGGAGCGCGCCGGGCGTTCCCTCTTCCCGGCTATAGGTGAAGAAGCCGACCCGATCGAGCTGCGCGCGCGCGATCCACGCTTCGAGATAGGCGACATGCTCCTCGCGCTCGCCGGGAAAGCCGACGATGAAGGTGGACCGCATCGTCATCCCCGGGACGCGACGGCGAAACTCGTCGATGATCTCGAGATAGCGCTCGCCGTTGGAAGGCCGCAACATCGCGCGCAAGATCTCCGGATGCGCGTGCTGTAACGGCATGTCCATGTAGCTACAGACTTTGGGTAAGGTCGCCATCGCGTCGATGAGCTCGTCGTCGACGGTGGCCGGATAGAGGTAAAGCAGACGAATCCACTCGATGCCGTCGATCTCGCTCAGTTCCCCGAGGAGTTCCGCCAAGCCGCCGCGGCGCGTGCCGCGATCGCGCCCGTACATCGAGGTATCTTGCGCGATGAGGATGAGCTCTTTGGTACCGCCGGCCGCGAGCGCACGCGCCTCGGCAAGCACCGACTCACGCGAGCGGCTGCGAAAATTCCCGCGCAGCTGCGGGATGATGCAGAAGGTACACGGGTGATCGCAGCCTTCGGCGATCTTGAGATATGCCGTCGCGCGCGGCGTCGTGACCAGGCGCGGAAGAAAATCGTGTTCGGGCTCCGCCTCGAAGCTGAGCCGCACGGGCGCAAGCCCGGCGCGTGCCTCGTCGAGCACCTCCACGATGCCGGCATAGGCTCCCGTTCCGACGACGCCGTCGATCTCCGGGATGAGCGAACGCAGCTCTTCGCCGAACCGCTGCGAGAGACACCCTGCAACGATCAGCTGCTGGCCCGGACGTTTGGCAGCGGCATGCTGCAAGATCACATCGGTCGATTCGGCTTTGGCCGGATCGATGAAGGCGCAGGTGTTTACCACCACGGCGTCCGCCTCAGCCGCCGTCGGCGCGAGTTCCCAACCTGCCTCGCCGAGTTTGGCGATCATGACCTCGGAATCGACCAGGTTCTTTGCGCAACCGAGGCTCACGAACGAAACGCGCCGTGATGCGTGGAGTCCAGAGAGCACTAGCGGTAGTTCACGAACTGGAGCGGCAGCTCGAAGTCCAGCCCGCGCAGCAACGCGATCGCCTGCTGCAGATCGTCCTTCGACTTCCCCGAAACCCGAATCTGCTCGTCTTGATACTGCGTGCTCACTTTGAGTTTGGCGCTCTTGATCGCCTCGATCAACGGTTTACTCTTCTCCTTGGGAATGCCGGTGCGCAGGGTGATGACTTGGCGCACCGTCCCTTGAGCCGCCGGCTCGACTTTGCCGTAGTCGAAGGACTTGGTCGAGATGCCGCGTTTGACCGCCCGCGTCTGCAACATGTCGATCACATTGCGCAACTTGAGCTCATCGTCGCTCACGATCGTGATGCGCTCGGGCGTCGACTCGATCGACGTCTTGCTGTTCTTGAAGTCGAAACGTCCGGCGATCTCTTTGCACACCTGGTTCAAGGCGTTGTCGAGTTCTTGCGCATCGATTCGGGAGACGACGTCGAAGGAGCTGTCGGCCATCGCTATTGCGCCAACGTGAACGAACGGTCGACGACGTCGCCGCTCGCGCCCATCTTGCCGAGGTCCTTACCATTCACGCTGATGTCTACCCCACCCGCGTTGCCCACGCGCACCGTCGCCGTCTTTCCGCGAAAGACGCGCTCGGTACCGGCATCGAAGACCCCTTCCATCCGGTTGGTCCCGTCCACGATGACGCGTAGCCAGGAGCGATCGTCGAGCCGCACGGCAAGGCCGGGACCGGCCGGCGGCGAGGCCGGGAGGGCGTGGGTAGCCGGCGCGTTGGCCGTAGCCCCGCCGGGGGCCGTGATTGGATTGATCGGCGCAATGGTTGGAATGGGCGTCCCCTCGGCGATGATCGCGGCTTGAGTCGACTTCTGTAGCTGGTAGTAGTTGTACCCGACGAAGACGACGAGCAAGACCGCAATAGCACCGGCCCCCAGCAGCCAGAGCGAAGGGCCGCGCCGGTCGGAGATGTAGACCGGCTGCTTCGGCGCCTCCGCCTTCGCTTCGGCGGGGGCGGTCCCGTTGTACCGGGCGACGGCTTCTTCGGGATTGAGGCCAAGAAAACGAGCATAGGTGCGCACGAAGCCGCGGACATAGACGGGTGCGGCAATAGAGGCCCAGTTCTCCTCCTCGATGGCCTGGAGGTAGAGCGAGCGGATGTGGATTTGATCGGAGACGTCCGAGAGCGAAAGGTGGCGCGACTCGCGCGCAGCGCGAAGCTCCTCCCCGAGCGCAGGCATGCTTGGGAGTTTGCGTTGACAGGTGACTATCCTGTCCCGTACACTTGGGCCTGCCCATGGAAGAGCGCAGACGAGTAGTTGCAGCGATGAGCGGCGGCGTGGATTCCGCCGTGGCGGCTGGGTTGCTCTCCGAGCAAGGATTCGAGGTCGTCGGCGTGACGATGAAGATGTATCAGCCGACTCGCCCGGCGCATGCCAAGTCTTGCTGCGGCGCGCAAGACTTCGACGACGCCCGCCGCAGCGCGGCGATCCTGGGCATTCCGCACTACGTCCTAGACTTCGAGGAGACGTTTGCGCGCAACGTCGTCGACCCGTTCGTGCGCGCGTACCGCACCGGCCGCACCCCCAATCCGTGCGTCGCTTGCAACAACTTCGTCAAACTCGGCACGTTGCGTACCTTTGCGCACCGGATGGGCGCTCGTTACGTCGCAACCGGTCACTATGCGCGTGTGGAGCATCAACCCGACGGAGCGCACCTCTTTCGCGGCGCGGACGAAGGAAAAGATCAATCGTACGCGCTGGCGCAACTCGCTCCACAACAGCTAGCCGAGCTCTTGCTGCCGCTCGGCGCGATGGAGAAGGCGCAGACACGGGCTCACGCCATACGCCTCGGCCTTCCCGTCGCCGAGAAGGCGGATTCGCAAGAGATCTGCTTTGTGGAAGGAGGCGACTACCAAACGTTGCTCACTCGCGACGACTCGCCCGAACCGGCCGGCACGATCGTTACAACCTCGGGTAAGCCTATCGGCGCACATACGGGAATCTCGCGTTTCACCGTCGGACAGCGGCGCGGCTTACCGGCTACGCACTTCAACGACGGACCCCGCTACGTCACGCGGATCGACCCTATGACGAACACGATCGTCGTCGGGCGCGAAGACGAACTCGCATCGTTCGGGCTGATCGCAGATCAGGTGAATCTCATCCGCCCCGAGCGCTTCGCCGGCGAACCGCTTCGCGTGCGGGCAATGACGCGCTACCGCTCTCCACTCAATTCGGCGCTGGCCTGGATTGAAAACGAAACGCTTCGCGTACGTTTTGACCAGCCGGAACGGGCCGTCGCACCGGGGCAGCTCATCGCGCTCTACGACCCGGAAAGCGACGAAGTGCTCGGCGGTGCGACGATTCGTGAGGCGGTGTAATCAGACCGCTGTTGCGAGCGGCATCTCCGGGCGCAGGTTCCAGTACGTGTCACGGATGACGGGACGGAAGCCGGCGCTGATGACGAGCTCTTCGAGTTGCTTGCGCGTCGCTTCGTTGGTGGAACCGGCGTCGTGTACGACTTGCTCTTCGAGGATCGTGCCGCCCATGTCGTCGCATCCGTAGTAGAGCGCCAATTGGCCCATCTTGAGACCGGGCGTCAGCCAGGAGGCCTGCAAGTGGGGGAAATTGTCGAGATAGAGCCGTGAGATCGCAAGCACGCGCAAGTACTCGAGGCCGGTCGATTCCTTCCCCTTGAGCGGCGTCTTGAACGGCACGTAGTACCATGGGATGAAGGCCGTGAAGCCCTGCGTCTGGTCCTGCAGTTCACGCAACACGTGCATGTGCTCGACGCGCTCTTCGACGGTTTCGATCGAGCCGAACATCATCGTTGCCGTCGTCGGAAGGCCGAGGAGTTGCGCCTCGCGCATCACCCCCAGCCACTCCTCCGGCTTCACCTTGCGCGCGCTGATGCGCTTACGCACACGCTCGACCAGAATCTCTGCGCCCGCGCCGGGCAACGACTTGAGACCAGCCGCCTTGAGACGCGCGAGCACCTCGCGCGGCGTGAGCCCTTCCACCGCCGCGAGACCGGTGATCTCCGAAACCGAAAGCGAGTGGATGTCGACGGCGGGAAACTCGTCGCGCACCCGGGCGAAGAGCTCTTCGAACCAGGGGAGCCGCAACTCCGGATTGACGCCGCCTTGAATCATGATCTGAGTGGCGCCCTGGTCGGCAGCCCACTTCACACGAGCCAGCACCGCGTCGTGCGACATGGTGTGGCCTTCGGGATGGTGTTCGGGGCGAAAGAAGGCGCAGAACGTGCAGTGCACGTTGCAGACGTTGGTGTAGTTGATCGTCGTATCGATCACGTAGGTCACGTCCCTGGTTGGATAGAGCGCCATGCGGCGCGCGTGAGCTGCGGCCCCGAGGTCGTGCAACGAGCCGTCTTTGTAGAGCAGGACGCCTTCGTCGAACGAGAGGCGACCGCCGGCGGCGGCCTTCTCGAGAAGACTAGGAATGGACAACGAGCACCTCCGGATCCACCGGTGGAACCGTCGCGATCGCCCCGATCGCGTGCGATTCGGTGAAGAAACGTCGTAAGCCGGCGCGCGCCTGCGCATCGAAATTGAAATTGAGCGTCTCGAAGTAGGCGCCGTAAAAGCCCGGTGGACGCGGATGCGTCGCTTGCGCGCGGGTCAGCACCCGATCCATATGCAGGGCGCCCCAGTTTTGCGCTTCGCGTAGGGCGCTCATCGCGCCAATTACCGCCTCATGATCGGCGGCGAGCGTGTCGCGGCGCACGGCCCAAACCGCATACACCATATCCATCCCCGTCCATGCGTGCCAGATGCTGCCGAGATCGTAGACGCGCTCGGCGGCAATCTTCAAGCGCGCGTCGATGGCACGGTCTCCGATGAGCAGAACCGCCTCGCCACGGTTGGCCGCGCCCAAGGGATCGGTGGTCTCGAGGAAGCGCGCATGCACCCCATAGCGCCGCTCGAGCAGCACGCGCAAGAGATTCCGCCCGCTTGCCGACTCGGTCGTTACCCAGATCGTCGCGCCGTCGAGGGCTTCGGGCGGCTTGGGGCTCACGAGCACGACCGACCATACGTCGCGCCGCGAGCCGATGCACACGTCGGGAAGCAACGAGAGCTCGTGCGCATGTTGCGCATAAAAGAAGGCGCTGATCGGGCTCAAATCGAGTTGGCCGCCGATCAGCATATGGTTCAGGCGCGAGGGGACGTCAGCGACCAGCGCCCCGGGAAAGCGAACGGTATCTTCGTCGAACGCCGTGTAAATTGGAAGGTCGTTGGTGTAGACGATGCGCCCGGCGCGCAGCATCAGCTGGCGACCGCCACGGCCGCGGTCCCCGGCGTCCAGTCGTACGGAAATTCGTCGTACGTGGAGTTCCGCCGCACGGGGAGATAGCCGGCCTGCTCGATGAGGCGGCGAAATTCGCGGTCGTCGACGTACTGGCCGGATTGCGTCCCGGCGCTGTGATAGATGCGCTCCTCATCGGTCGAGCCGTGCGTTCCGTCCATGTCGTCGGCGCCGAATTCGAGTGCCACTTGGCAGACCTTGAGCCCTTGGATCATCCAGTACGCCTTGATGTGGTCGAAATTGTGCAGCATGAGGCGCGCCGTGGCGAACATCCGGATGTCGTCGAGCCCGCTCGTCCAGCCGCAGTCGTTGAGTTCGTTGCCGTCGGGATGGAACGCGAGGGGAATGAACGCATTGTAACCGGGGGAGCGGTCTTGCGACTCGCGCAGCGCGATGAGATGGTCGATGCGCTCCTCGTGCGTCTCGATCGTGCCGTAGAGCATCGTCGCGTTCGAGGCAACGCCGTGGCGGTGGGCGATCTCGTGAATTTTCAGCCAGTTCGCCCCATCGACTTTATTCGGGCAGACGATCTTGCGGAAGCGCTCGCTGAAAACTTCGGCTCCGCCGCCGTTGATGTTGTCGAGCCCGGCTCGCGCGAGTTCGCCGACGACGTCGTCATACGAGAGCCGGTGGCGCTTTGCGAGGTAGTCGATCTCGGCGGCGGTGAAGAGCGAGAGCTGCACGTGCGGCAGGCGCTCTTTGAAGCGGCGCATGAGCGGCAGCCAGTAATCCAGCGAGAGCTGGCGCGGGTCGTGGCCACCGACGATGTGGATTTGATTGAAGTTCTCGCCGGTCTCCAAGGCCTTGGCGAGCACCTCGTCGGCCGACATGCGCAGCGCACCCTCTTCTTTTTCGCCGCGGGCGAACGAGCAAAACGAGCAGTGCGCGTAGCAGACGTTGGTGGAGTTGATGTAGCGGTTCAGCACGTAAAAGACACGCTTGCCGCTCTTGCGCTCTTTGGCCGTCTTCGCGAGCCGGCCGAGGGCGTGCAGGTCGTGCGTGCGCAGGAGCGCCAACCCATCTTGCTTTGAAAGGGGTATGCCCTCGTCGAGCTTGTGCTCGATCGAACGCAGAAGAGGGTCGGTTCCAAACGCCACGCCAGCTCCCATCTGTTGCTCCCGTCGCCCTCAAGCGTACGCCGGGACGGTAGAATCCGACAAGGACTGTAGTCCTACCCGCGCCGGGTGACGGCTATTCGCCGGTCGAGCCGCGCGTAGACCGTAATTGCAACGCAGAGGGCGACGACGGCTAAGAGGTAGCCGCCCAGGAGATCGGTCGGGTAGTGCGCTCCCAGCGCCAGACGCGACCAGCCGATGGCCGCAATCCAGGCGATCAACAGGGCGGCGATCACGCGACGAAGGGCCGTGGAGAGATCGCTGCGGGCAATGAAGTAGATCCACAGGCCGTAGAAGGTGAGCGAGAGGGCCGCGTGCCCGCTGGGATACGACGACGAGGTTTCATGGATAGCGACCCAGTGCGAGATCCGCGGACGCCCAAAGACGTCTTTGACGAGATCGCTCAGGCGCCAGGTGGCGATCAAGGTCACGACGCTCACGATCGCCGGCAGCAGCCACGCGCGCCGGACGAAGCCGAAGGTCAGCAGCGCGACGCAGAGCACCGCGTAGACCGGAAAGGTTCCCGCGCGCGTGAAGAAGACCGCAAGCGGGACGTCTTGGCCGATCAGGGGAGCCGCCGAGAGATCGAAGCTGCCGGGGGGCCGATGTGAGACGAAGCTGCCGAGTTGCGTGAGCCCCAGCCACGCCAAGATCGCGAGGACTGCCCGGGCGAACTCGCTCACGCGCCGGTCGCGAAGAGATCGGTCTGTGCGTCCTTGTCGCGTCCGAGGCGATCGGCAATCGTCTCGAGTTCGCCCAACCCAACGTTGATACGGCGAGGCTTGGTCCCCTCGTGCGGGCCGACGATGCCGAATTCTTCGAGTTGCTTCATGACGCGCACGGCACGCGGGTGCCCGATCGAGAATTGCGACTGCAACTGCGCGGTTGAGGCGTAACTCGTCTCGATGATAAACTTGGCCGCGTCGTAACAGAGCGGGTCGACGCTGCGCTGGCGGTCGTCTTCGTCGATCGGCGTCACCTCGACGTCGAGCAGATTGTCGGGGCGCCCTTGCGCCGCCCAGAAGGCGACGAGCCGGTTGACCTCCGCACCGGTGATGAGCGCGCCCTGCGCGCGCACGGGTTTGGGCGCGTCGATCGGAAGATACAGCATGTCGCCGCGGCCCAGGAGGCGTTCCGCGCCGACCATATCCAGAATCGTGCGCGAATCGACTTGCGAACTCACCGCGAAGGCGATGCGCGAGGGGATATTCGCCTTGATGATCCCGGTGATGACGTCGACCGAGGGACGCTGCGTCGCAACGACCAGGTGAATGCCGGTGGCGCGCGCGAGCTGCGCCAAACGGCAGATCGTGGTCTCGACCTTCGCCGGAGCGACCAGCATGAGGTCGGCTAATTCGTCGATCACGATCACGACGTACGGAAGTTTTTCGTCCGGATACTTCGCGTTGTACTCCTCGATCTTGCGCACGCCGGCCTTGGCGAAGCGCTCGTAGCGCGTATCCATCTCGCGCGTCATCTCGTGCAGGGCTCCGGCGGCCATGCGAGCGTCGGTGATGACCTCTTTGATGAGGTGCGGAATCCCGTTGTAAACGGTGAGCTCGACGCGCTTGGGGTCGATCATGAGAATCTGCACTTGGTCCGGGGTCGCGCAGACGAGCAGTGAGGCGATGATGCTGTTGAGGCAGACCGATTTGCCGCTGCCGGTTGCACCGGCGACGAGCAGGTGCGGCATGCGCCCCAGGTCGCCGAAGACCGGCCGGCCCGTGATGTCCTTTCCCAACGCCATGTTCAATGGGGGGATCGTCCCGCGCTGCGGAAGGGCACCGAGAATCTCGGAGATCGCAACGATCGAGACCTGTGCGTTGGGCACCTCGATACCGACGGCCGACTTCCCCGGAATCGGCGCCTCGATCCGCACGGAAGTCGCCGCCAGCGCAAGCGCAATGTCGTCGGCGAGTGAGGAGATGCGCGAGATCTTCACGCCGCGGTCGGGCTTGAGCTCGTAACGCGTGATCGACGGGCCGCGCTCGATGTGCACGACTTTGGCGATGACGCCAAACGAGGCCAGCGTATCCTCGAGCACGCTCGCTCGCGACGATTCGTCGACGTTCTGCAGCTGCGGCGGATCGAAGAGCGCGAGGTCCGGCAAGCGGTACGCGCGAGCTTGGCCGGCGGCCGCTGCGGGTTCATATTCACCGACGATGGCGCTCTTGCCGGCGACCGGCCGAGCCGGCGTCGTTACCGCCGCATCTTCCGCCAGTTCGTCGCCTTCGTCGTCTTCTTCATCGTCGTCGTCACCGTCGTAGTCGATCTCGTCGCCGTCGTCGTCGATCTCGTCTGCGTCGTACTCTTCATCTACGTCGTACTCGTCATCGTCTTCGTCGATTTCGAAGTCGTCGGCACCCGTCTCGTCCATGGGCTGCGCGACGGGTGTCGTGCGGCCGGCCGGCGGCGCGACCGGGACGAGCGCCGCGGAAGCCTGCGCCGGAGCGACCGTCGTGGTCCCGCGCCCGGCCGGCGACGGAAGATGAAAGGCTTCGCGCAGATTTTTGGGACCCGGGACGCGCGGGAGCGCCACCGGCGCCTCTTCTTCATCTTCTGCCCTGCGCGCACGCCAATCTGCAACGGCGTCGCGCAGACGTGTGTACTGCAGGATGCACCAGCCAATCACGCGTTTGACCGAGACGTTGGTGAGCGCAATCGTCACCACGAGCGTCGCGAGCACGAGCGTCACGACGGCTCCGGTACGACCAACCAGCGCCACGAGCCACGCGCGCAACGCGCTTCCGAACATACCGCCGTGTTGCCCAAAGGCCGCTTCGAAGATCAAAAAATAGCAGCACGACGCGCTGCCCAGCGTCGCCATCATGCGCGGCACGTCGATCTCGAGAAAGACGATCGCCCCCAAAAGCGCCACCAACAGCGGTGAGAGCCACGCACCCGAGCCGAAGAGGGCGTGCAATCCGTGCGCGGTCGCAGCGCCAAAGCTCCCCGAATAGTCGGGGCGCGCGAGTGCAATTCCGAGGACGAGTGCAAGACCAAATGCGGAGATGCCGGCGATTTCGAAGTTGAGGCGAGAGGCCGCTGCCGACCGCCGCATCGTCGTACCTGCCTTGCGGCGGACGCGTGCCATTATATCCCCCTTATCGGCGCGCGGGTCGCACACCTGTTCGCGTCGAACCCCGCGCGCACCATGTCTACGCCGACGATCGTCGTCCTCGAGGGTGACCAAACCGGACAAGAACTCCTCGTGGAGGCGCTGCGCGTGCTGCGGGCCGAGGTCATCGGCATCACGCTTGACTTCCGGCACTTCGATCTCTCGCTCGAACATCGCCGCGCGACGCAAAACGCCGTCGTCTACGAAGCTGCCGCGGCGATGCGTGCCAGCGGCTTCGGCCTCAAGGCCGCGACGATCACCCCGGAGACCAAGAACGACGTCGGCTCGCCCAACGCCATCTTACGGCGCGAGATCGACGGCAAAGTCATCGTGCGCACGGGGCGCCGCATCCCCGGCGTTCGGCCGGTTGCCGGCGTTCACGCACCGATCTCGGTGGTACGCATGGCCGTCGGCGACGCGTACGGCGCCAAAGAATGGCGCGAGGGTGAAGGTGAGAACGAAGTCGCCTTTCGCACCGAACGCATCGAGCGCGGCGTCTGCGGCGCGGTCGCCGAGTACGCGTTCTTGCACGCCCGTAAGATACGCGCCAAAGTCTTCGGCGGCCCCAAGTACACCGTCAGCCCGATCTACGAAGGGATGCTCAAGGAAGAGATGGACGCGGCGGCGGCGCGCTATCCCGATGTCACCTACGAACCGCAGTTGATCGACGCGACGTACGCCCTGCTCATCTCGAATGCCGGCGATGCGATGGTCATTCCCTCGCTCAACCGTGACGGCGACTGTCTCTCGGATCTCGTGATGCAGATGTTCGGTTCGATCGCCGGCGCCGAGAGCATCTTGCTCTCCTTCGACAAATCGCTGCGGCCGGCAGTCGTCATGGCGGAAGCGCCGCACGGAACCGCACCGCGGCTCTTCGGAAAGAACGTCGCCAACCCGATGGCGATGATCCTCGCGTGCGCCGCACTCCTTTCGTACGTCGAGAACCCGGCGGCGGCGAGCGCATCACGCGCCATATACGAAGCCGTTCTCGAAACCGTGCGCGCGGGCACGGCAACTTCCGACCTCGGCGGCCACGCCTCGACCACCGAATTCACCGATGCCGTCATCGAACGAATCAAATCCAAACTCGACGTCTGGGCGACGCTCTAGGCAAGGCCTCCTTGAATGAGGCGATTATAATCAACGAACGGTAGATAGAAAACGCCTGCATCAACTCTTGTATAACAGTTGATATTACTACTCACGACTCGTTACGTTTGACAATTGGCATGAAGAAGACTACGCTACGAGCGTGATGCAGCCGCGCCGGCACTTCGCCATTGCCGTGACTGCTGATGATGTTATCGAGTGAGGAGCGAAACCGTGAAGTCGTCGCCGCGGAACGTTTTGTGTTTTCTTGCGCTCGCCGGCATGGCGGGATGCGCCGGCGCCGGTTCCACACCGCCGTCGTTGCGCACGGCGCAAAGCCTCACGGTCGCCGCACCGAACACGTCGCTCCCGACACCGAGCAACGCGCCATGCCCCGTCGCCATTGTCCAGGCGCCGACCATGTACGTGCCCGCGCCTGGGGCCACGAACGTTCCGACCACGCCGGGGACGCTCATCATCGCCGATAGCTTGGCACGCTTTCACACACCGTACCTCGCCGCGCTCACGCCCGCGAACGGCGGCCCGACGATCCTCACGAGTCTCTTTACGCGGTTCCGTGGGCCGTCATCATCGTCCGGTATCGGCGTGCCGGCCCATACACGGCTCGCGGCTGCACAGTATCCGCAGCTAAGCCCGGGAACGACCTACCAAATCGTCTTCGAACGCGCCGCGACGAACTGCCCAATTACGGCACCCGTAGCCGGCTTCACCACGGCGGGGACGAGACCGACGCCGCCGCAGACTCCGACTACAACGCCGACGCCGATCTCGACCAACTGCCCGGTCTCCTCGCCGGCTCCCGGGCAACTTCTCTTGACGCCGCGGGACCAGTCGACCAATGTCTCGCCGAACATCGGTTTGATCTACGTCGCAGGTCCGATCGCAAGCCTGTCGCTGCAGCCGCCGACCGGCCCTCCAATTATAACGTTGACGATCATCGATCCGACAGCGGTGGAGCACTCGTTTAAGATACCGACGCTCGCGGCGAACACGTTGTACCGGGTCACCGCAACCGACACGTCCGCCCCCGGATGCCCTGGCTTCCAAACCTCCATCGGATCGTTTACCACCGGCGCGTTCACGACCGAGACGCTATGAGTACCACGGCGGCGGCCGCGCCGGCGACGCCGCCCCACTGCAGGCGCGTGAGGCGTTCCTTGAGCACCGCACGCGCCAGGAGGACCGTCGCCGCAGGATAGAGTGCCGTGATCACCGCGACGATGATCAGCATCCCCGCTCGCGTTGCGAGGACGTAGATCACGTTTGCCGCCATGTCGACGATGCCGGCGAACAGCATCGTCGCGAGTACCTCGCGCTGCGGCCGCCGCAACTGCGCGCGTACCAGCGACCAGGCGAACATGACGAGCAACGACGTCACGCGCATCGGCACCAGAAACCACAAACCCGAGTCGTGCGTGCTGCGCGAGAGCAGCACGAAAAGGGCGCCCATTCCGAGGCCGCTCACGAGCGCGAGTTTTATCCCCGGCTCGCCCAGCGAGAAGCGTCCCGTCCGGTCGTTGGTCGAGACCAGCACCACCGCCACCAACGCGAGCGCGACCCCCGCTTGCGCAGCGAGCGTCGGACGCTCTCCAAGCCCAAGACCGACCAGAACCGGTAGCGCCGCGGCGACCACCGCCGTGATCGGCGAGACGATCCCCATGCGGCCTGTCGCCAACGCCGCGTACAGCGTGGTGATGGCGAATGCGCCGCACAGACCACAAGCCACACCGAGAATGAGATCCGCGCGCGAGAGACGACCGCCGAAGAACGGGAGCGCCGCCAACAAGACCACGAGGCCGGCGAGCTGTGAGACGATGACGACCGTTGCGGTCGAGGCTCTACGGCTTGCGGCCCCACCTAGGAAATCGGCCGCACCGTATGTCATTGCCGCGGCAAGTGCCAAAACGATCGCCACGAGTTATCGTTCGCTAGGATCGAGGGCGTCGCGCAGGCCATCGCCGAGCAAATTGAAGCCCAAGACGACCAGTGTAATGGAGAGACCGGGGAATATCAGCGCCCATGGTGCGGAGAGCCAGTAGTCGCGCGCGTCGTTGAGCATCGCTCCCCACTCCGGCGCCGGCGGCCGAGCGCCGAGCCCGAGGTACGAAAGCCCGGCGGCTTCGAGCTCCGCCGTCGCGATGCCGAGCGTCGCCTGCGCTACGAGCGGTCCGAGAATATTGGGAAGCACGTGACGCGCCAGAACCCGTGGGATGCCGACGCCGATCGCTTTTGCCGCCTCGATGTACTCCATCTGTTTGACCCCGAGCACCGAGGAGCGCGCCAGCCGCGCGTACTGCGGAATGTAGACGACGCCGACGGCGATCATCACGTTGGTGATGCTCGGGCCCAAGATCGTCGTGATGGCGATGGCGAGGATGATCGACGGAAAGGCCAGCATCACGTCCATCGCACCCATGAGGAGATTGTCGAGCGGGCGCGGGCCGTAGCCGGCGATCACGCCGATGAACGTTCCAACCGTCACCGCCAAGCCGACAGCGACAAAACCGATGCGCACCGAGATGCGCGCACCGTAGACGATCCGTGAGAAGATGTCGCGCCCGAGTTTGTCGGTCCCCATGAGATGGTGCAGGCTCGGCGGGAGTGCCTGGTCGGCGAGATTTTGCGCCAGTGGGTCAGCGCGCGCGACCAGCGGCGCGAAGATCGCCACCAGGACGATCACCGCAACCAGAGCGGCGCCGACGACGGCACCGGGCGAACGCCGTAAGCGCCGCCACACATCGGCTACTCTCAGGGGTGAACTTACACTTCCATGACCACGGGGATCACGATCGGCCGCCGCCGGGTCCGCTGATAAATCGCTTTGGAGAGACCGCTACGGATGTGCTCTTTCACCGTTGCGACGTCGCGGATTCCTTCGACCGAACAGCCGCGCAAGATGTCGCTCAGGCGCAGCTTGATGTCGTCCATGACCCGGTCGGACTCGGGAAGATAGAAGACGCCGCGTGAGATGACGTCCGGGCCCGCGACGACGCGCGCCTCCTCGGCGTCGACGGTGACGACGACCATCATGATGCCGTCGGCACTGAGGTGCTTGCGGTCGCGCAGTACCGCCTCACCGATGTCGCCGACACCCGAGCCGTCGACCATGACATTGCCCCCGTAGGTCTTCCCGATCTTCTCGACGCCTTTGGCGGTAAACTCCAGCACGTCGCCGTTTTCGATCACCAAACACCGCTCGGCTTCGACGCCGGTCTTTCGCGCGAGCTGTGCGTGCGTGACCAACATCCGGTACTCGCCGTGCACCGGGACGAAATGCTTGGGGCGAATCAAGTTGAGCATCAGCAGCAGCTCTTCTTGCGAGGCGTGCCCCGAGACGTGCGCCTGCATCGCCGAGGTGCCGTGAACGACGGTCGCGCCGAGCCGGTAGAGATTGTTGATCGTCTTGGAGACGCTCTTCTCGTTTCCCGGAATCGGCGTCGCGCTGATGACGATGGTATCGCCCGGGACGATCTTCACCTTGGGGTGGTCGCGCACCGAGAGGCGCGTGAGCGCTGACATCGGCTCGCCTTGAGAACCCGTGGTCATGACGATGACTTCGTTTGCGGGGTATTGGTCGATGTCGTCGAGACGGATGAGGTACTCGGGCGGGATTTTGAGATGGCCGAGCTCGAGTGCGATGCTGCTGACGTTCTGCAGCGAACGGCCCAGAAACGCGATGCGCCGGCCAAAGCGAATCCCTTGATCGGCGACCTGCTGAATGCGCGGCACGTTCGAAGCGAAGGAGGCGACGATGATGCGCCCCGGCGCGCGGGCAAAGATGTTGGCCAACGCCTCGCCGACGATGCGCTCCGAAGGCGTGTGTCCGGGGCGCTCGGCGTTCGTGCTGTCGGAGAGCATGCAGAGCACGCCTTCTTCTCCGATCGCCGCGAGCGTCGCGAAATCTGCGGGCTTGCTGTCGATCGGCGTCTGATCGAATTTGAAGTCGCCGGTGTGAAAGATCGTCCCGAGCGGCGTGTAGAGCGCGATCGAACAGGCGCCGGCGACGCTGTGATTGATGTGCACGAACTCCGCTTCGATGCTGCCGTAGGTCATCACATCGCCCGGCTGCACCGGGACGAACTTCACGTCGCCGAGCTTGTGGTCGCGCAGCTTGGCTTTGATGAGCGCGAGCGAGAGCGGCGTCCCGACGACCGGGACGTCGAAGTCACGCAGCAAGTACGGAATGCCGCCGATATGATCTTCGTGCCCATGCGTCACCAGCACGCAGCGAAATTTTGCTGCGCGGTCGCGCAGGTAGGTGAAGTCGTTGATCACGATGTCGACGCCGAACATCTCGTCGTCGGGAAACATCAGGCCGCAATCGACCGCCACGATATCGTCGTTGGTTTCGATCAGGGTCATGTTGCGCCCGATCTCACCGCAACCGCCCAAGGGGATGATTCGAACGTACGGCTCGTCAGGAGGCGGCGGGACGACGAGGGTGTCGACCTGGCCGTTAGGGTGTGTCACGAAGCTAAGCGCTCACAAGTCTTGCCGCACGGGCCGTATGACGCAGTGGGGGCCCGGAGGTCAAATCGTAGGAAGATGTCTTTTGCAGCCTTCGCGTTACTCGCCATCGCCACTTCTTCGGGCTGTGCGCCCCCCGCCGCGTCTCGCGCACGTCCGCCTCAGGCCAGCCCACCACCGATGCTCTCGATCGATCCCAACGACCTGTATTCGGCACAGGCACGGCGGCGCATGGTCCTCTATCTGCGCCTGCGCCTGATGGAGCTCAACGAAGCAGAGCTGGAGCGTGTGGCCAAAGTCGTACGCGGGCAGCTCTCCGTCGACGACCTCTTGCAAGACCGTTGATGCGAAGGCGCGCGCACGCCGCGCGCCAAGAACGCGGAGTGCTCTCACGCCTGCGCTTACCGCTCGACATCATCATCGCGCCCGGACGCGCCATCGCACGAATCATCGAAACCCGAGAGTGGCTCACGGCATATGCCATCGTCGTGATCCTCGGCCTGCTTTCGACCCTCTTGCTCGCGCCTGCGCTCGCACACATCGTCGTCGTTTATCACGATGCGCAACCCAGTGCCGCTGGGCAGAGCGCGAGCCAAGCGGTGCAGACCGAGCTCTACGGCGCCTACCTGGAACAGTTCTTCGAGCCGCTCTTCTTGTGGAGTTTCGGCGCCTGTATCATGTGGATCGCCAGCATGGAGCCACCCGGGCGCGTGCTGGGCCCCCTCATCTCGCTCAACGCCAACGCCGGAATCCCGGTCGCAATCGGCGGCCTCTTCCTCGCATTTGCGATCCGCGCGCACGACCCAGCCAGCTTCAAGACGGTCGGGCAGCTCTTTTTGGCACTCCCGGACAGCCTAGCGTCGCTACGCCCGCAGGCTTCGGACCGGGAGCTCGCGTTTCTCTCTTTCTGGACGATCTTCCAGGTGTGGTCGTTGATCCTGATGGGATACGGATTCGCAGCGATCGCCAAAACGGGGCTCACCCGCTCGCTCTTCCTCTCTTTTGGGATCGGCCTCTCGATCGCTCTGCTGGGCGTGCTCGCGGGATAGGAACACCGGTCTCTCCGAGGCGGAACCAAGGCTCCCTTCCCAAATGTTCTTTAAGTGGTGTTACTTGCGGGCAATGAGCGAGTATCAGGCCCGGAACGCCCGGCTTGCCCGGTGCGTCTCTCAGCATAAGATTGTAGAGTGACGGAGATGCAGAAGAGAACAGGAACTTTCCAAACGCTGGCGATCGGACTCACGGGTGCCATCATCGGGAGCTTTTCGATGATGGTCTACGCAAGTTCGCACTTCGCCAATGTGGCCGGTCCCGGCAATACGCCGCCGCTCGCCAATGCGGCGCCGCTGGAATACAGCAGCGGCGGAGACGACCAGCAGCGCATCATCAACGCGGTTCGTCGCGTCGAGCCGTCGGTCGTGGCGCTCAACGTGACGGTCAACGGGACGCAAGTCATCCCCGCCGATCCGTTCGCACAATTCTTCTTTGGGCAGCCGGGCCAGCCGCGCAGCGTCCCCTTCCACGCGCAGGCCTCCGGCTCGGGCTTCGTCTTTGAGCGCGACGGCGATAGCGGCTTCATCGTCACCAACGCGCACGTCGTCAACCCGCCGCAAGCGCAGGCCACCGTCTCCAAGATCGAAGTGGTCTTCGCCAACGGCGACCGCCGCCCGGGAACGGTCTTCGCAGCCAACCTCGGCGCCGATCTCGCGCTAGTGAAAGTCGACGGCTACGCGAAGATGCCGCCCCCGATCCCCGTCGGTGACTCGGACAAACTGCAGGCCGGCCAGTGGGCCATCGCCATCGGCGAGCCATTCGAACTCAAGCAAACCGTCACCGTCGGCGTCGTCTCGGGCTTCAACCGCGACGAGACGATCGGGAACGACAACGGGGGCGCCCAAGAGTTCAAAGGCCTCCTCCAGACTTCCGCACCGATCAACCCCGGCAACTCCGGCGGCCCGCTCATCGACATGGCCGGCGACCTGATCGGCGTGAATCAGTCGACGGCCAACCCGCAAGCCGGCGCGCAAGGAATCGGCTTCGCCATCCCGGCCAACGTCATGAAGACCACCGTCGCGCTTCTCGAGAAGACCCCGGGCGTCCACCAGGGCACGAACATGGGCTACATCGGGGCGGCGCTGCAGACCGTCACCCCCGACCTTCAGGTGCAATTGAACTATCACGGCAAGGGCGCAGCCGTCGCCCAGGTCGTCAGCGGATCGCCTGCCGATCAGGCCGGCCTCCAACCGGGCGACGTGATCTTGAAGATCAACGACAAGGACGTGAACAGCGCTGACGACGCCGTCTCGATCATCAAGAACACCAAACCCGGCGACGTGCTCAATCTCCAGGTCTGGAGCGCCGGAATCAAACGCCTCGTCTCGATCAAGACCGGGGAGCGTCCGGCCGACATCGGCGCCACCGTCCCGCAGCAGGAGCCGAACGACTCGCAGCCCTAGACCCAGGCCCCGCCAAACGGGTAGTAAAAATCCCACGCGGACTCGGCAACCTTTGTGCCGAGTCCGCGGTATTAATACGGAGAAACTCCAGCGTCGGGATTGCGGCGCACCCTCGATCGGCGATAAGTGGCAAGGTCAAAGGCCGGGACGCACCAGCGATCCGCCTGCGAATGGTCCGCGACGGTCGGATGAAGAGAGTAGAAGAGCAACATGGCAAAAGTGGTCGGCATCGACCTCGGGACGACCAATTCGGTTGTCGCCGTAATGGAGGGGCAGACTCCCACCGTCATTCCGAACTCGGAAGGCGCGCGCACGACGCCCTCGGTCGTCGCATTCACGAAGACCGGCGAACGGCTCGTCGGGCAACTGGCAAAGCGCCAAGCCGTCACCAACCCCGACCGCACGATCAAATCGATCAAGCGGTACATGGGGACCAACCACACCGTCAAGATCGACGGGAAGGAGTACACGCCGCAGGAGATCTCGGCGATGATCCTTCAAAAGCTGGTTAACGACGCTTCCAACTATCTCGGCGAACGGGTCACGCGCGCCGTAATCACGGTGCCGGCCTACTTCAACGACGCGCAGCGCCAAGCAACCAAAGACGCCGGCAAGATTGCCGGTCTCGAAGTGCTGCGCATCATCAACGAGCCGACGGCGGCGGCGCTGGCGTATGGCCTCGACAAAAAGGGCAATGAGACGATCCTGGTGTGGGACCTCGGCGGCGGTACGTTCGACGTCTCGATTCTCGACGTCGGCGACGGCGTCTTCGAGGTCAAGTCGACCAACGGCGACACCCACCTCGGCGGCGATGACTACGATCAGC
>Ga0335075_10004478_pt1 | contig 21843 bp, 19 predicted proteins | sample Lox_Sample_24_FD_206723 | JGI IMG/M metagenome (GOLD analysis project Ga0335075, IMG submission 206723) | Soil microbial communities from Loxahatchee National Wildlife Refuge, Florida, United States - Lox_Sample_2.4 | ecosystem: Environmental > Terrestrial > Soil > Wetlands | place: USA...
TCGAGCCCGCCCGCGATGATCAGGCTCGGGAGATGGCCGCTCACGAGCGCGCCGCCTCGCGAAGCCCGGCCTCGGCCAGCAGCGGCAGCACGGCTTCGCCGAAGAAGGCGAGGTCCGGTTGAAAATCGTAGAAGCTCAGTTGAACCCCGTCGATGCCGGCTGCCTGAAGGCGAACGAGGCTCTCCGCCACGCGCTGGGGTGAGCCCACGATCTGGAGATTTCCGCCGCCCAGCCCGCGCTCGCGCGTGCCGTCATGTTGCCTGCGGCCGCGCCAGGCATGGGCATCGCTGTCGAATTTTCCGGCCGTGAATCCGGTGGGCTCGGAGGAAGCGACGATGGCCTCCGCATACATCTCGGCCTCCGCGTCGGTGGGGCCACAGACGATCAGGGGGTTGATCAGCGTGCGCACATTTCGGCCGACCGCGCGCGCGGCCGCCTTCACGCGCGCGACATGGGCGGGCAACGCCTCGATCGCCGTCTCGAAGGCGCTGCCGGTCGGGCTGCTGATGAAGACGATGTCGGAATGCCGCGCGGCGAAGCCGATCCCGGCTTCCGAGCCCGTCGCGTTCACCAGGATCGGCCGGCCATAGCGCGGCTTCGGCGTGATGAAGGCATCGCGCATCCGCCAGCGTTCGCCGAGATAGGAGAAATTCTCCTCGGCCTGCCAGAGATGCTTCACGACCGAGAGGAACTCGTCCGCGAGCTCGTAGCGGCGGTCATGATCGGTGCGCGGCGAGCCGAACATTTCATGCTCCACCGCGCGATGGCCGGTGACGACATTGGCGCCCCAGCGGCCGCCGGAAATGTGATCCAGGGTAGCGCCGAATTTCGCGAAATGAACCGGATGCCACGGCCCATAGAGCACGTGCACGGTGGAGATGAGCAGGATGCGCGACGTGATCGCCGCCAGCGCCGCGACCGTCATGAAGCTGTCGAGCGCCTGGCCGTTCTGCACCTCGTTATAGCCGCCCTTCGGCAGCCATTGGGCGAGACCGAAGACGAGGTCGAAGCCGAGCGCTTCCGCCCGGCGCGTGAGGGCGGCATTGTAGTCGAACGTCCAGCTCGTCGTGCGCGGCAGGCGCGAGGCGGTCCAGCCCCCGGCCTGGATCGGCAGGAACAGCCCGAGCATCAGCTTCTGGCGGAACGCGCGGGAGAGAGGGCTTTCCGGGAAACGGTCCGGTGCCGGAGGCGCGCTGAGACTGGTCACGGGAAGGGGCGTGTCCATCTCGCGCCTCACACCAGCCCGTGGCGCGGGGGCGCCCTGTCGTTCAGAACCCACTCGCCGATCACATTATATTTCCAGCGCACCGGATCATGCAGCGTATGGACGCGGGCGTTGCGCCAATGCCGGTCGAACCGATGCGGCTCCAGGGTTGCTCGTGTTCCGGCGAGCTCGAAGAGAACATTGCTCGCCTCGAGCGCGATCTTCGTCGTCATCACCTTGGCCTCGGCGACGGCGACGGAAGCTTCGGCGACGCTCGGATGGCTCGGCGCGGCAATCGCGCGGTCAACGAACTTGCCCGCGCGGCCGAGCAGCGCCTGGGCCGCGTGCAGCCCGATTTCGAGCCGGCCGATGGCGGCAATCGTGTAGGGATCGTCGGCCGCGCGCGCCGCGCCGGAATCGCGCCAGGGGCGCGCGACCTCGCGAACGAGGCGCTTCGTATCCTCGATCGCGGCGACGGCGATCCCGCTATCGATCGCCGCCTGGATGATCTGGGCGACCGCTCCATTCGGAACAGGCCGCTCCTGCATCAGATGGAAAGGAAAGACATGATGATCGGGAACGAAAACCCGATCGAGGATCACCGTTCCGCTTGCCGTCGTCCGCTGCCCGAAGCTCGACCAGTCGTCGATGACCGCGAGGCCGGCGGCGTCGCGCGGCACGATGGCCGTCAGCCGGCGGCCCTCGCCATCCAGCGCGCCGACCGAGACGAAATCGGCGAACAAGGCGCCCGTCGCATAGAATTTCCGGCCATGGATCTCGTAGCCGCTTTCGCCGTTGCGGATGGCCGGCGTGATGGTCGTCTCGAACTGGTGCGCAGCCTTGCCGCCGAACTCGGCGAGCGCGTTGCCGAGACGCATGCCATTGAGGATGAGGCCGAAGAAGAAGCGCTGCTGCGCTTCCGTGCCCAGGACCCGGATCTGAAAGGCGACGCTCAGGTGATTTTGCGGAATCTGGCCGATCGACGGATCGGCCGCGGAGATGATTTCGATGACCTTGGCAACGGTCCGGAACGAGAGCTCCGCCCCGCCGTACGCACGCGGTACCGTGATCGCCCAGAGGCCGCTCGAACTGAATCGCCGGGCTTGGGCGAAGGGCAGAATGCGCTGCCGATCGCGTTTCTCGGCATCGACGGCAAACTCGGCAGCCAGTCTATGCGCGATCTCGACGGCTTCCGTGTCGCTTTGGATGACAGGAACCTCGCCGAGGGCGCCCGGGGCTCGAGCCGCGGCGAAACTTGGCATTCTCTCTATCCCCAGCTCTAACCTCGCCGAGCAAACTTCCAGCCACGGCCGAATTTCAAACCATTGCACGGCCAGCTAGATAAATATAGCTCTATTCCTATCGTATGACTAGACATTTTGGCCGGTAAATGCACCTATTTATCGGCGCAACAGGGGAAGAATCTACTACATCGGAAGCACGACCAAATGTCGCAAGGTGAGAGGGCCTCTATCTCGGTCGAAGGCCCTCAGCGTCTGAATTAACCGTAGCGCCAATGCGGAGCCATCGTTGCAGAACCTTAAGCAGAATCGCGCTCGGCTCCGAGGATTGACGCTGGGGCTAGGCTCTCCTCGACAATCAATAGCTTCTGCTCCATTGACCACCACCTGCCAACGGGCCACTCTCGTCACCACCTCTATCCGTTGATAGCCCTGCGATCAACGATAGGCCTGATCGCCCCAGACCTGGGTCTCCTTGCCATGCAGCAGGTCCGGCAACACCTTGCTATCGGCAACATTGACCGATGTGGCGACGACACTGTGGATGATCTTGCTTTGGTTCTTGACGCCGACATGAGCCTTTACCCCGAAACACCACTGATTCCCTTTCTTGGTCTGGTGCATCTCGGGATCACGTGCCTGCTCGGAATTTTTGGTCGAAGACGGTGCATTGATGATGGTCACACGACGATCGTCGCCCAAGATAGCTTTATTCCCTTAGCTTCGAGGTGCCGATATACCTCATCCAATATACGGTTGCCGAGGTCGTGCCGCTCGAGAAGATACCGGAAGCGGCAAACCGTGGTTCGTCCGGTATCGGTTCGCGGCCCAGGTCAACGCCGACAAGGTTGCGCATTGCAAGCGAATTATAAAGCGCCTCCGCCGCTGCCGGATCCGACAAATTGAACCAGTGTTGAAGGCAGTAAATGCGCAACATCCGTTCAATGCCTACCGGCGGGCGACCGCTGCCCGGCTTCGGATAAACCGGCTCGATCAGGGCACACAGCGTGGCCCACGGCACCACCCGCTCCATCTCGGCCAAAAAATGCTGCCTGGCGCGTCTTCTTGCCGTATCGTTCAAACCCAACCGCCCGCGGCGTCCCTTGCTTCATCGATCCTCGATCCATTCGTCGATTCACCCATGTCCATGAATCATCACCAAACGGACGACTCTGCGGCTCTTTTTCAGAGTCTCCCTAACCTTCCAGCCAGGCCTCTGGGCCGGCCACGTGCGGCCGGGCGAGCCGAGAGGTAGGCACATGCGGTACCAGTTCGGTCGCTATGTCTTCGATCACGATCCCGCTCTTGATAGGGATTGCCTGGGGTTGGCGGACACCGGTTGACGCTTTCAGACGAAGCGCCTGACGATGCCTAAAATTCGACTGCCACAGGGCCCAAAGTTTCGACGTCCAACGATTGTGCTGGTTCCAGACGGCCGCGACCCGACCATCCGCACGAACTCCGCCGCCACGCCGTGGCTGTACGGGGCAAGGTCGGCTTCCGTTTCCGCAACCGCACGTATTCACCGCCTATAGTAGGTGTGGCACGCCTTCAGCGACGTTCTTCTGTGCGGCGCATAGCATGTAATGAGGATTTGCATGAGCAACGAGATTGTACAACTGCGGGGCGAAGAAAGATCATCGACTAGCGTTACGATCGGCGCCCCGTTCGCCATGACGAAGGTCGGCGACATCGCTCCACTCCAGCCGAGTTCGAGCAGCCCGTCTTCCACTTCCCCGGCGAGCGCCAGTCATCCGTTATAGGTCATGCAACATTTGGAGAGGTGACCCCTGGCCGCGCATGCCCGTGTGGACCGCGACCACCCGCGCGCAGCATATGCGCGACGGGCTCCGCTTCGCCAGTGACCTCACGGAGACGCCGAATGGGCGGTTCTGGAGCCACTTTTGCCGCCATCGGCGGCGGTCGGGCGGCCGCCCCCCGGTGGCCGATGCGCGAGATCATCAACGCCATCTTCTACGTTCCGCGCGGGGGCATCACGTGGCGGATGCTGCCGCCCTGCTTCCCGCCCCGTCAGACTGTCTATGGCTGGTTTGCGACATAGCGACGCGCCCATGTGTGGCAGGCAGTCACGCACCGATTGGTGATGCTTGACCGCGAGCGGATCGGACGCGAGGCGAGCCCAAGCGCTGCCGTCATCGATAGTCGGAGCGTGAGGACCACCGAGGCCGGTGGTCCGCGCGGCTACCACGCCGGGAAGAAGGTGCTGGGCCGCAAACGGAACGCCGTGATCGACACCGATGGTGGGCCGCTTGTGCTGCAGGTCCATCTCGCTTCGATCCAGGACCGCGACGGGGTTATTCCATTGCTGAAGGTCTCGCGCCGCAGCTTTCCTTTCATCGACCGCGCCTTCGCAGACTCCGCCTATGCCGCTGAGCGGGTAGTCGACGCCACCCGCATTGCAGTCGAGATCGCCCACAAACCAGCCGATCAGGTCGGCTTCGCCGCGCATCCCCGTCGCTGGGTGGTCGAACGGTGCCTCGCTTGGCTCAACCGCAATCGCCGCTTGGGAAAGGATTTCGAAGCCACGATCGCCTCGGCAACCAGTTTCCTTTATGCCGCGTCCGCGATGCTTCTCGTCCGTCGTGCGGCTCGCTGCGCATGAGTTCAGAGTCGGACTCTTAGGAAATGGACAAGGTTGCAGGCTTTTCCTGCGAGAGGGCCGGATCCGGCCGTGCTTCCCCTCAGCCGCTGACCAATTTAGACCCCGGTTGACCGGTGGTATAGAAAGTTTATGTTGAATGCTGATTCCATGATGGAACTCGATGCTATCTAGCCGAGCGAAGTATGCCCTCCGTGCCTGCGTCGATCTTGCGAGGCGGCACGAACCGGGGAAATGGACCCTGACGTCTGAAATCGCAGCCGTCGAGGAGATTCCGCGCAAGTTCCTCGAGGCCATTCTAGTTGAATTGCGCGACAATGGTATCCTCGAGAGTCAACGCGGCCGCTATGGAGGCTATCGGTTGAAGCGGCAGCCGCATAGGATCGCTGCCAGCGAAATCATTCGAATCGCGGACGGGCCGCTGGCCTTGGCGCCTTGCGCCAGCAAGACGCAGTTCGGCCCGTGCGCCGACTGTCCAGACATTACGGCCTGCCCGCTCTGCCCGATGTTGCGGCGGGCGCGCGACGCGGTCGCCGACGTCCTGGACGGGTATTCACTGGCAACCCTCGTGGACAGCCGCGGAAAAAACTCCCTGCGTCGTGTCGAACCTGCACGGCGATCCTTCGCCTCAGGCAAAGCGCCTTCATTGCAGTCCCGTCGTTGAAGCCCCTGCTGGGCTCTCTCCAACCACCGCCCAGGAGAACAGCGTCCTTGGAGTGCACCCATGTGTGGAGTGGACTTGCTTCGCAAAAGTGGAGAGCTGTTTTTGATCAGGCGGCGGCCTGGCTCTCGTAAGCAGCGGGGCTGACGAAGTCCAGTGACGAATGTCTACGGACGGGATTGTAGAAGCGATCGAAATAGCGGCCGATGGCAGCCTCGGCATCCTGTCAGGCCATGAAGATCGTCCGCCAGACGAGCTCCGATTTCAGGGTTTTGAAGAAGGTCTTGGCGATGGCGTTGTCGAAGCGGTTGCCTTTGCCGGACATCGAGATCAGGGCCCTATGCTTCCGAAGCTCGGCCTGATCGTCGATCGAACAATATTGGCTGCCACGGTCCGAGTGACAGATCAGACCGGAGCCCGGGCGAGGGATCGCAAAAGCCTGGCGGAGTGCGGCCAGGGCGAGATTGCGATGCAAGAGGCCACTCAGCGACCAGCCGATAATGCGCCGGGAAAAGAGGTCCATCACGATCGCCAGGTAAAGCCACCCCTCTCTGGTCCAAACGTAAGAAATGTCGGCCGACCATTTCTGGTTCGGCGCGGTAGCGCTGAAATCCTGGTCAAGAAGATTCGGAGCGATCGGCCAAGCGTGCTCGCTGTCCGTCGTTCGTTTGAAACGACGCTTCCGCCGGGCACGCAGACCGTTGCCCCGCATGAGCCGCACTGTCCCGCCGGCGTCCCACGGTAAGGCCATGGTCACGAAGCTCCCGGGTCATGCACGGGCTCCCGTAGGTGCCGTTCGACAGGGCGAAGGCCGAACGGACATGGGCGAGCAGCACACTATCCTGCCGTTGCCGCTGGCTGGGGAGACGCGCGCGAGGCAAAATAGCCGCTCTGGCTGACCCCGAGCCGCCCTTCCCGACGCAGGCTCAGGATCAATGTTTCCTGCGCCTTGCCCACCTTCAATGCCGGAGAGTGATGGGGGCGGCGACTTCGCGCGCGCAGGCCCGCTTCACCTTCCTGCTCATATCGTCGCAACCACTTACGAAGTGGTCGGCCGCGACACGCCAAAGCGGCGGGACACCACGCCCGCGTCTCCAAGCACTCGATAGGCCTCGATCCACCTGTGCCGCTGGCGCTCCGCACGCTCCTCAACTTCAATCAACGAGATAAGTCCCTTCACCGATATGGATGCTGAGGCTGTGGGATTGTGGGCAACGCTTCGCGTTGCCCACAATCCCACAGCCTACCAGATCAGGTGAAACGATGTCTATGAACTGTACAAACGATACGATGGTCGACCCTGAGGGCATGGGGTGTCCGCCTCGTAAAGCGCGTCGGCCTGAAGAAGGCGAAAGTCGCGATTACACGTAAGTTTGCCATCATCCTCCATTGCATCTGGACGGACGGCACCGTCTTCGAATGGAGCCAAGCTCGGGCAGCCTGACAGAGTCAGCCGGACAACCGGCCGACCCTATCAGTGGCCCGCGACGTCCCCGCCGGGAAGGTGGTGTTGGTGACCTCGATCAATCGGCTGACGGCGGATCTAATCCGAACGTCGATGCAAACAGTGAGGCGCCCACCCCGAACACCATCATGAGGCGTTGACCTCGGAAAGGACTCTGACCCCGGTGGAGGATATCAAATAGCACTTGACAAAGCACCCGTAATTAAAGGGCCGATTGACAACAAAGTCCGCTGCTAAGCCCACGATGGGTTACTGTAACAATGCCGCGCCCAGCGTACCTCGGTCGCGACGCCGACGCCAAATCGCTCCGCCGCTGCCCACCCAGACGATCACGCAAATCCATCGAATACGATCGCCCCATCCCTGTTGGCCTCCCCCCAGCCAACAGGGTCAATCACACTATCGCTGTACCGGGGACCCCCAAAAAGTCACGAATCAGCCTAAACACATCCCACGTTAAGCCAATCGATCTCTACCCTTGAGACGCACGCACCTCGCCAGTATTGTTGCTGCTTTAAGCGTGTCGGTCGGGTACAAGCGAGATACTACGAAGTCTACTTGCCAGGGGTATCGAGATGCAGTTGCGATCCGAGAATGTCGTTCAGGCGAGGAAGAAGAAAAATACCGGCCCGACCAAGCCGCGCATGGTGTCACGGACGCCTGCCGGCGGCGTCAACCGCAGCGTGGCAAGGGCGCTCCGGCTGCTCCTGGACGTCGCTGGTCAGTCCAAAGCGTTGAGTTTCGCGGAACTTCAGCTCCGCCATCGACTGCCGAAAGCAACGCTTCACAAACTCCTGGCGACGCTTGAGACGATGAATTTTCTCCGCCGCGACGCGGCCACCGGAAAGTATTCGATCGGCGTCGCGGCCCTCGAGTTCTCCGCTGGGTACGCGGCCAGTCCCGACGATCTCCCGAATATCCTCGCGCCAATCATGCAGAAGCTGGTCGACGATTGGAAGGAGACGATCCACCTCGGTGTGATTTATGGCGGAGAGGAGGTCATGCTCCAACGCCTGGACCCGACTGACCAGATCGTTCGCATGGGGACGATGATCGCCCGTCGCCATCCCGCCTATGCGACGGCCGGCGGCCTGGCGTCCATGGCCATCTCGCCGGACAAATCGTTCCTTGACGAACTGCCAGAAGAACTACCGCCGCGGACAAAGAACACGGTCAAAACAAAGACGGCGCTGGATTTGCGGCTAAAGGAAATCGCGGAGAAGGGCTACGCGCTCGACCTCGAGGAGGCCTATATCGGTGTTCGTTGCGTTGGCGTTGCGGTAGCCGTGCCGCGCTGGCCGGTGGTGCATATCAGCTTCACGCTTCCCTTGCAGCGTGCTTCGATGGAGCGCCTACGCGCGCTAGCGAAGCCATTGATGGCCGCGGCAAAGGATATCGAGAATATCCTCACGGTGACGCGCCGCGCCTGAGCCACAGCTCGCCGCCCGTTCTCTCGCGCCTGTCTTTTCCTTGTGTTATCTGGGCCGGCAGGCAATCCGGCCATGCGTCCTGTTGGTGGCTCCCGCCCGCCCATTGCGACCAGCAATGGATCATGTTATCGAAAAACCGAACTTAGTTCCAATAGCCTTGAGGCACCACTTGGAACCGCATCCCTTAGGCACAACCGGGCTCTTCGTTACGAAGCTGTGCTTCGGAACAAGCGCGCTCGGCAGCTTTCCGGCCCAGTACGGGTACGAGGTGAGCACCGATCGCGCCATTGCGACCCTGCGACGCATCTTCTCCAGCGCGATCAATTTTATCGACACCTCCAACGAATACGGTAACGGCGAGAGCGAGCGGCGCATTGGGCAGGCGCTGGCGGAAATCGGCGGCCTGAAACCCGGTTTTGTGCTCGCCACGAAAGTCGACCCGACTCCCGGCAGCGCCGACTTCTCAGCCTCCCGCGTGCGCAAGTCCGTCGAAGAGAGCCTTGAGCGCTTGGGGGTCAAGCGCCTCCAGCTCGTCTATCTGCACGATCCTGAGAAGATGAGTTTTGCCCAGGGCGTGGCTCCAGGTGGTGCGGTCGAGGCGCTGGTCAAGATGCGTGACGAGGGGCTGATCGAGCATATCGGCGTCGCTGGCGGGCCGATCGATCTGATGCTCCAGTACCTGGCCACGGGTGCATTCGGGGCGGTGATCAGCCACAACCGCTACACGCTGATTGATCAGGCGGCCGAACCGCTGATCGCGGAGGCGGCGAGGCGCAAAGTCGCTTTCATCAACGCTGCGCCCTACGGCGGAGGTATCCTGGTGAAAGGTCCTGAGGTACAACCAAATTACTGCTACGCGAGAGCCAGCGCCGCCATCCTGCGCCGCGTGGGTGAGATGCAGCGTATCTGCGCCGAACACAGGATCCCCTTGGCGGCGGCCGCGCTGCAGTTCTCCATGCGCGACCCACGTGTTGCCTCGACCATCGTTGGCATCTCCACGCCGGAGCGGGTGGAAGAGACCCTGACCCTGGCCGCATTGCCAATCCCGAATTCGTTCTGGTCCGACATCGCGCCGATTGTGGACGAGGGCCGCACTGGGGCCCGTTAGACACTGTCTCGCTGCTCGCGATGCAGCCGCTTCGTTGCCGCATTGAGAATTCGGTACGGCCCGTCGCCACTCGAGAAGAATACCGCCACAAGGATCACAAGGCCCTTGATGACGAGTTGCGGTTGGGACTCGATGCCCACAAGATTCATGATATTCAGGATCGTGCCGATGATCAGGCCGCCGATGACCGCTCGCACCGGATCGCCGGTGCCGCCGAACAGCGACGCACCCCCGACAACGACGGCGGCGATCGAATCAAGCTCGTAGCCTTGGCCGATCAGCGAACTCCCCTCGAGCAGCTGGCTGGCGAGCATCAATCCCGCCAACCCCGCGAGCAGGCTCGAAAGCACATAGGCGATCAGCAGGTCGCGATTGATCGGCAGGCCGGAAAGGCGCGCAGCCTCGCGGTTGCCGCCGATAGCGTACAGCTCGCGCCCGAACGGGGTGTACGACATGATGAACGCGGCGATCGCCATCACCACGAGGAAAATGGCTACCGGTGCCGGGATCGGCCCAATGGAGCCGGCGAACATGGCGACAAACGCTTTCTGGGAGATCTGGATCAACTCGCCGCTTTGAATGATGTAGCTCGTCCCTTGGGCGATGCTCAGCATCGCCAACGTAACGATGAAAGCCGAGATTCTCGCATAGACCACAAGCACGCCATTGAGGAGGCCAATGCATGAACAGACGACCAGAGTGGCCGCAACCGCCACGGACGCGGGTTCGTGATTGCCGAGAATGATGGCTGCGATGACGGTCGAAAGCGCGGCTACCGAGCCCACCGACAAATCGATGCCGCCGGTGACGATCACGAAAAACTGGCCGACCGCGAGCACAGAGGTGATCGAGCCCGCCGTAATGATGTTGACGACATTGCGCACGCTCAGGAAATACGGCGAGGTGGCCGCGCCGATCAGGACGATGAAGGCGAAGACAAGAAACAGATAGGCCTGCGACAGCAGGGACAACGCCGTCGACCGCCCGCGCATGGGCGGGCCTTCACTCGCGACAAGGTTGATGTCTTGACTCACTCGCCTTCTCCCCGGCCCCCTGGTACATCTTCTCCAGGATTGCCTCGCCCTGTGGATCGACCGCGTCGTGCTCCAGTTCCGCGACCATCCGCCCGCGCGCCATCACCAGGATTCGATCGGCCATCATCACTTCCGAGAGCTCGGACGAGAACATAATGACCGAGCCGCCTTCCCCCACGAACTTCCCGATGAGCTCGTAGATCTCCTCTTTTGCACCGACATCGATGCCGCGCGTCGGCTCGTCAAAGATCAGAATCGAGGCCGTGCTGACCAGCCATTTCGCTAGGACTACTTTCTGTTGCGTGCCCCCGCTTAGCGTCCCTGCGGCTACGTCCGGCGTGACGTTGCGCATACCGAGCTGTTGGATCAAAGTCCGGGCGACGCGGTTCTCTTCGTCCGTTCGCAGGACACCATTGCGGGTGAAGCGCCGGAGATTGGCCATCGAGACATTCTGCGCCACAGACATGTGGTGGATAAGGCCCTGGGTCTTCCGATCTTGCGGCAGCAAGCCGATCCGGAGACGGATCGCCTCGCGCGGATCCTCCAGGTGGGCGAGCTTTCCGGAAATCCGGATTCTTCCCCGGGTATACTCCCGCGCTCCGAACAGGCAGCCGGCGAGCTCCGACTGGCCGCTGCCGACGAGGCCGGCAATGCCGACGACCTCGCCCCGACGCAGATCGAATGAAATGTCGCGCAGGATCGCCCGGTCGGAGAGATTGCTAACCGACAGAATCGTTTCGCCGACATTGCCCGTCCCAACCCGCGGGTGCTTGCCACTCGCTTCGAGTGACCGACCCAACAGCGAAGTCCTGAGTGCCCGGCCGATCATCGCGCGGACGATCTCGGCCGGTGGTGTCGCGGGTAGATCGTGGGTCGCGACCAGCCTGCCGTCGCGGAACACACTCACCCGGTCGCACAGCTCATAGAGCTCTTCGAGTCGGTGCGAGATGTAGATGATCGCGATCCCCTCGCCGCGCAACGTGCGCAGGATGGACAAGAGCCGCTTGACGTCCGGCGCGGGAAGAGTGGCGGTCGGCTCATCGAGCAGAATCACCTTCGCCTTGCGGTGCAGCGCCTTGGCCAGCTCTACTCCCTGTTGCTGGGCGACCGTCAGCGCGCTGACCGGGAGATCGACGTCGATGCTGAACCGCAGCCACTCGAGCGCGGCCTTTGCCTGAGCGCGGATTTGCCGCCAGTTGATGACCAGGCGGCGATGCGCGGCAATGTCGCCCAGGAAGATATTCTCCGCCACGGAAAGGCCGGGCACAAGACTCAGCTCCTGATAGATCGTAATGATGCCGGCACGCTGCGCGTCCTGCGGCGTCGAGAACTCGACCGGAACGCCGCACAGCCGCATGGCCCCGGCTGTGGGCCGAGTGGCGCCGGAGAGGATCCTCACGAAGGTTGATTTCCCGGCGCCATTCTGTCCGGCAATGGCATGGGCTTCGCCAGCGCGGAACGTGAGCGACGTTTCCGAAAGCGCCTGAATCGGTCCGTATCTCTTGCCCGCGCCAACGACCGAGAGGACGGTCTCGCGACCATTCGCCCCGCCTTCTGTCGCCCGCATCGACTCGCTCGCTGGAATATTCACATTCGTGCCGCCTGCTGCCCGGAGGCGTTCGCGACGAAGCCGTGGTGATTTAGGCCGCGCGCCAGACAAAACATGCTCCGCGGCGAATACCCAACCCACGGCCATCGCCACGGATTGCGAGGCCGTACCTTGCGATCCAGGCCACGCATCATTCTTCCTGAGACGCCGCTAGTCAACACTCACGCCGACAAGAGGGGCAAGCGGCGGGGCCTATCGGTCACGGTGCATAAATTGTCTGCGGCAGCATCTAGCTGCCGGCGCGAATGTAGGTTTCGTCGGCGTGGTAGTATTCCTTGGCGTTCTGCGGCGTCACGACCACAGTGTCGATGTATTGCGTGCCGCCCGGACAGACCGAGGCCTGCGGCTCCTTCTTCACCGCCGCGACGATCATCTTCATGGCCTCCACCCCCTGGTCCCAGGGCTGATTGGACGCATCGGCGCGGATCGGGCCGTTGGGATCGTCGAGCATCTCCTTCACTGTGCTCATCTGCCCATCATAGCTGCCTTCGAGGATATGGTTCCAGATCCCAGCCTGCTTCAGACCCTGCTCGATCCCCGCCTGCATGACGTCGCTCTCGCTGAACACGACTCTGAGATCCGGGTTCGCAGTGGCGATATCGCGCATTGGGCCCAGCGCTTGGTCGGGTAGCCAGTGGCCGTACCGCATAGGGAGTACGACGGTCTTCGGGCCGGGATGGTGCGCGAAGTAGCCGTTATAACCTTCGAGAAAGCCTTGCTTGCGGAGGTCCGAGATGACGTCGCCAGGATAGCCGCCGATGATCGCGAGCTTGATCGTTTCGCTCGGCTTGAATCGCTCGGCGACTTCCTGGGCAATGATCTTGCCGGCCTTCGCGCCGGTGGCGACCTGATCTTCGGCGACGTAGCAATAGGTGTCGGGCGCAAGGGAGGGATCTAGGTTGCTGTTTACCTCGACCAGCGGAATTCCGGCCCTCTTCAGGGCCATCACCGAGGAGGAAACGCCGCGGGGATCGTTGGCGTTCATGATCACGCCATCGACGTCGCGGGTTATGAAGGTTTGCACATCGGCGTTTTGACGGACAGTGTCGCCGCCCGCGTCGCTGACGAGCACCTTGACGCCCAGCCGTTGGCCTTCTGTGGTGATACCGGCGATCAAGGTCTTCCACCAGTCGCTACCCGCGACGCGACGTTGCGAAAGACCAATGACAATCTGCTTGTCTCCCGCCCGCGCGGTATCGACCCACCCTGCGGCCAAAGCCGCGGCGGCCAGCAACGCACCGCAAAGGAATGACGGTTTGCACCGCATCTTCAGTTACCCTCCCTATGTTATGTTCCCAATTGGGAACCGAGTTCCTTTATAGGATCATTTTTGGCATACCGGCCAATGTGCGTCAAGCCGCGTTAGGGTACAATGCGCTTCGCAGCGTGCTCATCGTTCGGCCGGGACGGGGGCAATCCTTTGACCCGATCGCTGTCTTTTCACCTTCGCATTCGGGCGAGCGAATCGTCTGTGCCCGCTCTTCGCAGCGCGGCCCATGGCTTTCCATTGCCGCCCGTGCGCTATAACCATGGCAGACGGATGTTCCCTCCCTCGTGATCACGCTCCGCGGGCGCGTTTCAATCCTGCCGAGATTACTTGCGAAGTCGCGCCGTGCATTGCCGCAGCGATGCGCTTCTCTGGGCCGTCTGTGCGCTATCGGCATGTGCGGAATAATGGACGGCGGCACCGAATATTCCGCGACACCTACGACGGATTCGTTCCAATGGCACCCGGTCAGATATCCCGCGTCGCGGCTTCCGGGCATGTGGATTGTTCCCGATGCGTGCGGACATCCTTGTTGGGTCCTCGCGCTCCCACGCTTACGTCGGCGCCCATCAGGCCGAAGGTGGCGTCAGAACTCCTCGCTCGACGAGCCTCTCGATGCAGCCCGCCCGTGTTTTTTCTTCGCGGGCAAGCCAACCTTCCGCCGGTGGCGCTTTGAGATACTGGTTCTTCGGGTAGATGGGCTGCGCATAAATGGCCGCGTACTGCTCCGTGCGGAGATCCTTGAACTGGCTATAGAGACCGTTGGCGATGCGGAGCTTGCGCAGCGCCTCGATGTCGATCACCGTGCAGACGAACGAATCCCCCGAGGTCCAGCCGGTCTGCTGCGCGACGATGGTCCCGCGCGGGTTAACGATCATCGAGTGGCCGCCAAACAGGTCCTGAATGCCGCCGTCCTTGCGGACCTCGGGCCCGAGATTGGGCGATACGACATAGACCTGGTTGAACATAGCGTGAGCGCGATTCTGCAGCTCCCACATCCCGGCCATGACCGAAGGTTCGATCAGCGTCGGCCGGATGATGATCTCCGCGCCGTTGAGCGCCAGGCCACGCACAACCTCGGGATAGACGCCCTCGTGGCAGATGGCGATGCCGATGTTTCCGATCTCGGTGCGAGCCACTGGGAAAATCGCCTCCATGATGTCGCCGTTGGCCTTCTTGGCGATGAATTCGTCCCAGACATCGTGGGGATTGCTGTTTCCCAACATGCCGCCTTCATAGGCGTCGCTGGTGGCCTTGTAGCGCTTGTAGATGATTTCACCTGTGGGGCCGACGATGAAGCCGACATTGAAGTAGCGGTCGGGAAAATCGGCGTCGCGCACCATGTAGAGCTCGGCCGCGATATAGGTGTCGAGCGCCTTGGCTTTACGCCCGAGCTCCTCGGTCTCCGGCCCGGGGATCTCCATCGCATACTTTGCTTCGGCGTCACGGTTGCCCGGCACATTGGCGATCAGACCCTGAATCGCCATTTCGGGAATGACAACGAGTCGGACTTTCGCTCCTTCCCAGGAGCCAACCGTACAGGCGGTGTCCATGAAGGAACAAATGCGCTTTACGTTCTCCAGAGCGTCTTCGCGCTTCTCGATCGTGATCGTGCGCGGGGAAAGGGCGACGACCGAATAGGGTGCTATCATCAACGAGTCCCTCCTCCGTTGTCCTGGTACGGTTGGCCTTACGCGGGCAAGCGGGCTCCGCTTCGGCAGCGGTAAGGATTGTGTTCGTAATCGAGTGCCACAGAGATCTCCTTGAGTGGAGCGGTCAAGGCACGTCGTGAAGCGGAGGATCACCGGATTGATCCAGCGGGGCCGCGCCGTGTTCCCTACCCGAATCGCGCCACCTATCGCGGTGTGAGCCGGTAGATCGGCCCGCGGTCGATGACCTTCTGCAGCATGCCGTTCGCTATGTATTCTGGAGTGGCATCCGGATCGTAAATGCGCTTTTCCTGCCCCGGATAACCGATCAGCCCGCGCACCCGTGGATCCATGTAGTAGGCACTGGCGGCGACCAGCCCAATCGCGGCCAGCGCCTTGGGGTCGTCGCGATTGACTGCCTGAGCCGCGAACTTGGGGTCCTTGCCCGCGGCCATGCGCAGCCCGCGGAAGAACGGCTCCTGCAGATCGGGCCTGAGCGCCAGGATGCGATCGAGCACCGGGCCCGCGACATTGACCTGACTCGCGGACGGCATGCCGAGCGCCTCGGGGATCAGCAGGTCGGCGACAGCAAGGAAGGTTGCCCGCATTTCTTCGTCGATGGTCTGGCTCATGCCGCCACCTTCTGGTTCCGCCGCTCGGCGATCATGTGCTTCGCGCACCGCAGCGCCACGGCGCAGATGGTCCCGGTCGGGTTGAAGCCGGACGAGGTCACGAACACGCTCCCGTCGTAGATGAAAAGATTCGGCACGTCGTGCGCCTGCCCCCACTGGTTCACCACCGACTGCTGCGGGTCTATGCCCATCCTGCAAGAGCCCATGAGATGACCGGTCGCCATCAGGCTCGCGCCGGTGTTGTGCTGGGTGCGATCGGTCATCAGCGGGCGGACCGTAACATCGACCGCTCCCGACGCGTACATCGCCTCGGTGGCTCGCTTGAGATGGAACGCAGCCAATCGTTTTGTGTTCTCAGCATAATTGTAGATGATCTTGGGGGCCGGGACGCCGTCACTGTCCGTCAGAACCGGGTCGAGTACGACGCGGTTCGTCTCTTCCGGCAGATCGTCGGCCATGATCCCCCACTCGAAGGAATGGCCGAACTCCTTCCTTTGGCGGCGATGGAACGCCTCGCCCCACTGCTCATCGAGAGGAAGCCCCGGGGTCGGCGGGCCACCGAGCGGGCCACCGCCGGGCAGAACGTGCCACTTGGCACCACGCACGAAGCCGCGTTTGGTGTCGGTCTCATAGAAATGCATCGACTGAATCGGTTGTCCGGCCGGTCCGAGCCAGCTCTCGAGCGGTTCGTCGAAATGCCCAACGACCGTCGAGTAGGGGTGGAGCATCAGATTCTTGCCGACCAATCCCGAAGAATTTGCCAGCCCATCGGGGAAGCGCGCTGATTTCGAGGTCAGCAGAAGCCGCGGCGTGCCCACGCCGTTGCAGCAGACGATGACCACGCGAGCCTGCTGGCGCCGCTCCCGCCCGTTGCGGTCGACATACATCGCGCCAGTTGCGAGCCCTTGATCGTTCACGGTGATCTCGCGCACCCGCGCGCCGCTGATGAGCCGCAGGCCATACTTGAGAGCGATCGGCAAATGCGTGACATCGAAGGTGGCCTTGGCCCCCTCGGGGCAGCCATTGCGGCAGGTCCCCCGCAAGGCACAAGGATTGCGGCCCTGATAGAATTTGGAGGGGATCGAGTTAGGCCCAGGCCACCAGTGCCAACCGAGCTTGTCCATCCCTTGCGCCGCCTTCATGCCCATACGGCCGATCGGCAGCGGCGGCAGCGGCGGGCCCTTGCCCGGTGGATAGGCCGGGTCGCCGCCGAGCCCGGAAACACCGATCTCGACGTCCATGGCGTCGTAGAACGGCTCGAGATCCTCATAAGTAAACGGCCAGTCCTCGGCGACGCCGTCGAGCGTGCGGACACGGAAATCGGACGGCATGAAGCGCTGCCAATGTGCGCCATAGAGAATCGTGGTTCCGCCTATGGCTGAGTACATCAAGATGGGAACGTCCGACTCGCTCGTGTCGATCGGATAATCGCTCTCGAGGTCGCGGACGTTCGGGTTTGGATGCCAACGCTTCTGGATCATCAACTCGAATTCAGGCTTGTCGCTCCAGTATTCGCCGCTATCGACCCGCTGGCCTTGCTCCAAGCACACCACGCCGAAGCCTGCCTGGGTGAGATGCCTCGCCGCCACTAAGCCCGAAGCACCGGCGCCGATGATCAGGACATCGGCAACACTCGTGCCCTTCTCCGCCATGCTGCGAGCTCCTCCCCTTCCGTTTGGTCACGACCGGACCGGTCCCGCCAAGCGTGTCAAATCTGGTCCCACCTTGCCAGACTGCGCTGGTTCTGGCAATACTAAAGAAACTAAGTTCCTAAATAGGAACTCATGCAGCACCCGTCGCAGGTGGCAGAACCCTACCTGGCGACACTGCCCGCGCGAGGGGCGATACTGCGCTCAGGTGGCAGTAGCATTTCTGGCGCGGCGCTGCCGCAGGGATAACGTCGCCGTTGATCACAAGCGGTGCGGAATGGAGGAAGCGGAGTGCGTATCGGAGCAATTCTGCGGCTGATTCCAGATCCGGGCGGCGAGCTCGAGATCGCCGAAGACGGCAAGGACCTCGACCGCGAATGGATCGACCTCAAGCTCAATGAATTCGATGATCACGCGCTCGAAGAGGCGCTCCTGCTCAAGGAGAGCTCCGGCGCCACGCTCACCGCAATCGCGATCGCGGGCGACGGCGTGGACCGAATGCTACAAACCGCACTCGCCCGCGGTGCCGATGGGACGCTGAAGATCGCCAACGTCTCGGGCGCCGCACTGTCCTCGCGCGCGGCGGCGCCGTTGTTTGCTGCTGCCGTGCGCCACCTTGGCTGTGACATCGTGCTCACCGGCGTGCAGACCTCCGCCGAAATCCACGGCCAGCTTGCCCCGTTTCTCGGCGCCCTCCTCGGTTGGCCGCACGCAAGCGCAGTCAACGGAATCTCGATCGACTCCGGCGCGATCGTCGCACGCCAGGAGTTCGGTGGCGGCGTTGCTGCTGCGCTGCGCATCGCGCTGCCTGTCGTCATCGGCGTGCAGACCGCGTCCCAGCCAATCCGTTATATCTCAGGAACCAAGCTGCGGCAGGCGATGGGCGAGAAGATCGAGACCATCGAAGTAGAGCCGGCCGCGGCCGAGGAGCCCGTCGAACTTTTGCGCCTGTCGGTCCCGGAGAATTCTAGCAGCGCGGTTATGCTCACCGGCGACGCGACGGAGATCGCCGATCGCCTGATTGCACTAATGGCCGAGCGCGGCCTTATGAAGGCGTAGCGCATGGGCGACATCCTGATCCATATCGAGACGCGGAACGGAAAGCCGCAACCTGTGGCGCAAGAGCTCCTTGGCGCGGCACGTTCGCTCGCGGCTGCGGTTGGGGGCGAGGTCGAGGCGCTTGTCATCGGCGCAGACGCGAAGGCCTTGGCTCCTGCACTTCGTGCCGCCGATCGCGTCCTCGGCGTCGCGCATCCGGGCCTCGAGCAGTACGTCCCTGAAGCGCACGCCGCGGTGTTGTCGAGCGTGGTGCGCGATCGCAATCCTGCCCTGACGCTTCTTGCGTACAGCTCGGTCGGGCTTGACCTCGCGCCAAACCTGGCAATCCGCACCGGCCGCCCACTCATCGCCTATTGCACGAAGATGGCGGTGGCGGATGGCCTGCTCGAGGCAACGAGCCTGATCTACGGCGGCAAGCTGCACGCAACTTCGCGCGCTCCCTTGCCGGTGGTAGCCGCGGTGGTGCCGGGTGCCTATCCCGAAGCCAAGGCACCTGCCGACCGCGTGCCCGAGATCGTGACACTCGCGCCTCCCGCCGCGCTGTCAGAGGTGCGGAGTGTGTTCGCCGGTGAGACCCTGCCGCCCGCCGGCGCGATCGATCTCACGCAGGCCCAGAAGATTCTCTGCGTCGGCCGCGGCATCGGCGATAAGGACAGCATCGCCGTCGCGCGCGAGGTGGCCGGTGCGCTCGGCGCCGAGATCGCCGGAAGCCGACCCGTGATCGACAATGGCTGGCTTCCAAAGGAGCGTCAGGTCGGCAAGTCGGGCATCAAGGTCGCACCCATGCTGTACCTGGCGGTCGGCGTCTCCGGCGCGCCTGAACACCTCGAAGGTATGAGCGGCGCGGAGCTGATTATTGCCGTCAATTCCGACGCCGCAGCTCCTATCTTCGCCGTGGCGCACTACGGCGCAACGTGCGACCTCTTCGATCTGCTGCCCGCGCTCGGCAAGCGCCTGGCGGAGCGGCAGAATACGTAGCATGCTCGCGAACACCGTAATTCTATGGGTACTGTTCCTGGGTGCGGTCGGCCTTTCGGGTTGGCGCTTCCGTCGCCTACTGCGGCCGCTCTGCGGTGCGGCGCCCGTCCGACGCTTCGACCGCCCCGGCGAGCGGATCCGCGGCGTACTGAGAGCCGTTGGGCTGCACGAGCGGCTCCTCAAGGTGCCTTATTCTGGCCTGCTGCACGCGCTGATCTTCAGCGGCTTCGTGATACTGCTGAGCGCCATCGTGCAGGCCTTCGGATCGGGGTTGTTCCCCGGCTTCACCCTCCGTCCCATCGGCGGAGACACCTGGATCGCCCTGCTGCAGGACGTTTTTGCCGTCGCCATCGTGGTCGGCCTGGCAATGGCTGCGTGGCAGCGCTATGTGCGCAAGCCGGCACGTTTCCGAGGCTCCAACGTCTTCGACGCCTCCGTGATCTACGTGCTGATCCTGACTGTGGTTGTGAGCATGCTTCTCGAAGCGGCGTGCCGCATCCGGACCGGCGGCGGCATGACGGCGTGGCGCCCGGTCAGCGACAGCATCGCCGCCCTGCTCGGCGTCGCCGGTCTATCACGATCCGGCGCCCAGATTGGTACACAGATCATGTATTGGACGCATATCTGCGGAGTGCTCGGATTCCTGATCTATATCCCCGGCTCGAAGCACCGCCACATGTTCCTCGCCGCCCCGAACATCTATTTCCGGAGCCTGGCACCGAAGGGAATGCTGCCCCGGCGGGCGCCCGAGCAGGTGTTCGGGGGTGCGGTGGCGGGCGGTGGCCTCACCTGGAAGGACATGCTTGACGGATTTGCCTGCACTGAGTGTGGGCGATGCCAGGCCGTCTGTCCCGCCCATGCGGCAGGCCTACCGCTGAGCCCGAAGCTCTTGATCACCGGGCTGCGCGATCACGTGATTGCCTCCTCGCGCCATGAAGTCGAGCGACCGTTGGCAGACGGTGCAATCGCCGCGGCCACGTTGTGGGCATGCACGACCTGCCGGGCCTGTATGGAGGCCTGCCCGGTGCATATCGAGCATATCCCAAAAATCGTCGACATGCGTCGCTATCTCGTCGAGCAGGGCAAGCTGGAGCCGATGCTTCAGGAGGCGCTGTCGAGCCTGCAGCGCGCGGGCAATTCCATGGGCAAGCCTGAGCGCATGCGGGCCCGCTGGACAAAAGACCTACCCTTTAAGATCAAGGACGCACGCGCAGATCCGGTAGACATTCTGTGGTTCGTCGGCGATTTCGCATCCTACGATCCGCGAGTACAGCGCATCACGCGCAAAGTGGCCAAGCTGCTCGAGGCCGCCGGGGTCGATTTCGGCATTCTCTACGACGCGGAGCAGAACAGCGGCAACGATGTGCGCCGGGTCGGCGAGGAGGGGCTATTCGACATGCTGGCCCGGCACAATATCGACGTACTGGCGGCGTGTAGCTTCCGCCGCATCATGACCACCGATCCGCACAGCCTCAACGCGCTAGGCCAGGAGTACCGGATGTTTGGTGCCGAATACGAGGTGCTGCACTATTCGGCGCTGCTGCTCGAGTTAATTGAGTCGGGACGTCTTCGCATCCATCCCCGCAGCGGCGGCATCGCCACCTATCACGACCCCTGCTATCTCGGCCGCTACAATGGCGGTTTCGATGCGCCGCGCCGTCTGATTGAGCGCGCCGGCTACCGGCTGCACGAGATGGGGCGATGCCGCGAGAACTCCTTCTGCTGTGGTGCCGGTGGCGGTCGCATTTGGAGCGACGACAGCGGCGTTACCGAGCGGCCGAGTGAAAACCGCATCAGGGAAGCGCTGGCGCTCGGCGACGTCCGCTATTTCGTCGTCGCGTGCCCGAAGGACAATGTTATGTACACCGCCGCGGTACAATCGCTCGGTGTCGAAAATCGCATCGAAGTACGCGACCTTGCCGACCTCGTCGAGCCAGCCCCAGCGACGCTGGAGCCGCATCGGGCGCCCTCCCGATCTCCGGCATCGCCCCTTGCGGAGAGATCCGAGCGATCCCCATCGGTCTAGCATTACAGTTGTAAATTTCCTATTGCGAAAGGGAGCGGAAAAATCCTGGTCAGACTGACGCCTGCTCGGGAAGATCGCTTCTTTCGGGGACAAGGGTGGGCGGTCATGGAATGGGTGATCAAGCTCGAGGCCAAAAGCGGCTGGGGAGAAATGGAGACGATCGAAGTCGGCAGGCTCGAACGACGGGTTGTTGGGCTGACGGCGGAGGAGG
>Ga0335075_10004479_pt1 | contig 21842 bp, 25 predicted proteins | sample Lox_Sample_24_FD_206723 | JGI IMG/M metagenome (GOLD analysis project Ga0335075, IMG submission 206723) | Soil microbial communities from Loxahatchee National Wildlife Refuge, Florida, United States - Lox_Sample_2.4 | ecosystem: Environmental > Terrestrial > Soil > Wetlands | place: USA...
TCGACAGGCACAAGTTTCACCCCGAGTGGAACTACATCATCAAGCCCCACACCCACTGAACCACTGTTTCAGCGACAGTGCCACACCTGAAACCTTATTTTTCTACGCGCCCTAACTTAGGATTTCACCAGCATAACCAAGCACTTCCGATTCCGGGCCCGACGCGATTAGCTGTGCGTCGGGCTGGGTTCCATCCGACGCCACTGCGCTCGAGACCGTCGTGGTCGGCCCAACATCGACGATCGAGCCGGCTCCCGATCGCGGATAAAAGTGCAGCCCCTTCGGTGTGTAAAGCGGGTAGGCTTCCAGATTGCCAAATGCATACCCTGCCTCGTGACTGAGTGAATAGACGTTGCCGAAATAATGATACGACCACAAATAATAGGGCGCATTATAGATCCACGTACCGTTAGGATAGACGAGGACGTAGTAGTACTTGCCCGGAAAATTGTTGTCCCACACTTCGATTTTGTTCGTACCGGGATCGGCCAGATGAGTTCGCTGCGCTGGGCGCCACGGTGGTGGGCATTTCGGCTCAGGATGTCGTCTCGCATCAGGGCTTCATCAAGAAGAACAGTCTGACGGTCCCGTTGCTGGCCGATGTCGATGGGGCCGGTGGCGAAGCTCTACGGCGCCCACGGGCGGCTCGGCACCAAGCGCGCGGTGATCGTGATCGACGAGGAGGGCATCGTGAGGCATCGGCACGATCATCTGTTCGGGCTCGACTACCAGTCGGTGGATGATCTCAAGGTGGCGCTGGACGCGCTGCCTGCGCCGAACGCCGCGTAGTGACGCCCGTCAATCGGCGGCCAGAAGGATCGTCCCTGTGTCGGTCTGATAGGAGGCGATGGCATTTCCGCGCCGGGCGCGTCCGCTGAGCAGTCTCGGTGTGCGCTGGCGGGGATGGACGTCGAGGGCAAACTCGACGTCCAGCGTCTGAGCCAAGCGGGCGAGCGTGTCGATGGTGGGGTTGTGCTCGCCTGCCTCCAAACGAGCGAGCTGTGGCTGGGTCATGCCGAGCTTCTTCGCCAGCGCCCGCTGGGAAAGCCCGTGCTCGGTGCGGTACGCCAACACCTTCAACGCGACAGCACGCGCGACCGCGGTGCGGTCCCACTCGCGCCGGAAGGCCGGGTCGTGCAGATCCTCGGCTAGTGCTTGCTCGCTCGTCTTCAGATCGGTCAGCTTCACGTCGTTCCTTCTCGCTACGTCGCAATGATAACAAGCCTGCTATCGGTACGTCATGCTTACGGCTCCAGTTCTTGCAGGCGCTGTTGAGCACTACGAACCTTTGCCTCGAAGCCGCGCTTGTCGATCTGTGCCTCTGGAGCGACTGCCAGAATCACGAAGATGCCAGCCTGCACCTGCCGGTAGATAGGCCGCCAACGACTTCGGCCGGCCCGGGGACGCAGCTCGCGCAGTCCTGACCCCTCCTCGCCCTTGATCGTGCTGCTGTGCGGAGTGCCAAGGCGCCCACCGATCGCTTCAAGCTTTTCGCGGGCATGCTGAATCGCAACACGCTCGGCTCCATCCGAGATCGCGGCACGCTCAGCGTCGGCCGCTGGATGCCACAGCACCTCGAACGGTGGCCCAGGCTCCGGAATCTGGCCGGATCTACGCGGCCGCTCGCCGGAACGGCGAGGATCGCGCCGCTGGCGTTTGTGGGGACTCATCAGAACGACGAATACCACCCGCCTGGGACGGCCGTCAGTGAGGCATCGCGCGACCCAGTTCTAGACCGCCTGGATGCCGAGGCGCGACCCAATCGCCAGCCTTGGTGAGTCGTGCGCCGCTCTCGATGTTGCGACAGACTGTTAGCAGTGCAACAACTCGCCGGTCTGCTGGATGCCGGCGGCGAGCGGCGTGGGCTACAAACGCGAGACGAGTTCGGCCACGATTTGCGCGGCGGGCTGTTGGCGCGTCGCGAGCGCGACGCTCTGCCCGGCCCACAGCGACAGCGCCTCGATCTCGCCGGTCGTTCCGACGAGCGGCGGCGCGGGGGCATAGCGGAGGATGGGTTCGCCGGAGGCGAAGTGCCCTATCACCCCTTCTGCCGGCCGGCTACCCAGTGGCGGGCGGCCCGCGGCCTCCCACATCTCGGCGGTTGAGTTGTGGATGGCGCGGTGCGGGGAGTCGGGCCAGCCGACGTCATAGAGGTCGGGGTACCACTCTGCGTCGGTCTCGCTTGCGGCTATCAGGCGGCGCCGGTACTCGTCGTGGATTGGCATCTCCTCGGCGAGCAGAAACCGGGTGCCTAGCCAGGCGGCCTGCGCGCCGAGGGCGAGCACGGCCGCGACTCCGCGGGCGTCGCCGATCCCGCCGGCTGCGATCACCGGCACCGGCGCCACCGCGTCGACCACCGCCGGCACCAACGGGAGCGTCGCCACGCCGCCCCGCACGTGCCCGCCGGCCTCCCAGCCTTGCGCGACGACGATGTCTACCCCACATGCGGCCGCGTGCCGCGCTTCCTCGGCGCTGCCGACCGTGTGCAGGATCAGCCCGCCGGCGTCGTGCACCGGCCCGACATAGCTGTCGGGGTCGCCCAGCAGCAACGACACGATCCGCAGGCCAGCGGACAGCGCCTGATCGAGTCGCCGGTGCTGATCGGAGGTGAGCACGAAATTGCCGGCGAACGGCCTGTCGGTGAGCGCCGCCGTTGCGCGTACCAGCTCTCCGGCGTCGTCAGCCCACCACAGCGACACGCTGCCGAGCGCACCGGCATTGGAGACCGCGGCGGGGAGGCGAGGATCGGCGGACAGCGGCGCCTCGACAATCGGGTGTTCAATCCCCAGCAACTCGCACACCGGCGTACGGGTAACCATCCGGATGGCCCCTTCCTGGCGCCCACGGCGCCGCTTGACTACGCTCAACATAGACCCGAAAGGCTTCCAAAGACTGGAGTAGGTCATGCGCAGCGACATCGTCCCCGGCGGCACCTTCCCCGACTACGAGTTGCCCGACCACGAGAGCGTCACGCGAAAGCTCAGCGAGATCCAAGGCGAGGACCCCCTGATCTTGACGCTCGCGCGCGGGAACTACTGCCCCAAGGAGCACCAGCAGCACCTCGAGCTCGCCGCCAACTACCCCAAGATCGCCGTGGCCTACACGAAGATCGCCACCATCTCGACCGACACCCATCACGCGAGCCAGGAGTTCCGCGCGTCGCTCGGCGCCGAGTGGCCCTTCCTCTCCGACCCCGAGCGGACCGTCCAGAAGGACCTCGAAATCCAGGAGTACACCGACCCCGAGCACAACCCGATGATCCCCCACACCCTCGTGCTCAAGCCGGGGCTTGTGATCCACAGCATCTACAACGGCTACTGGTTCTGGGGACGCCCCTCGTTCGCGGAGCTGACGCACGACCTACGGACCGTCACCAGCGAGATCCGCCCGGACTGGGATCTGAGCAAGCCGGGGCTGCGCGAAGCGTGGGATGCCGGCGACTACTCGCCGTTTCACGGCTGGAACAAGCGCTCCCCACAGTCGCTGCCGTCGTCCTACAACGCCTGACCGCTTCTACGCCGGCGTGTTAGTTTGGGGCGGTGCCGGACGAGCGCGTGCAAGTGGAGGCCGTCCCCGGACTGCTGGGTCCGCGGACACAGCACATGCTGGCGCTCGAGTTCGGCTCAATGGACGAGTTCGACGACCCGCGTTTGGAGTGGCGGCGGCTGTTCTCAGAGCTGCTGGGCACGTTCATGCTGGTGCTGGTGGCCGCCGGTGGCGGGCTGCTGCACGGCGAGGATCAGATCAGCCTGGCCGCGGCGGTGGTCGCGCCGGGGCTGATGGTGATGGCGATCATCCTGTTCATGGGCGCCGTCTCAGGCGCGCATCTGAACCCGGTCGTCTCGCTCGCGTTTGCCCTGCGCGGAGACTTCCCGTGGAAGCGCCTGCCGGGGTACGTCCTGATCCAGCTCGTGGGCGCGACCCTGGCTTGTCTGTTTCTTGAGGCGGTGTTCGGAAACGTCGAGCATCTCGGGGCCACGCTGCCAGGCCCCGGCTACGCGAACTGGCAGGCGCTGCTGATGGAGGTTGTGCTCACGGGAATGCTGGTGAGCGTGATCCTGGGGACCGCCTCTGCCGCGCAGAACGTCGGCGCGATCGCGGCGCTCGGCGTCGGCGGGTACATCGCCCTCGCGGGCCTGTGGTCGGCGCCGGTGAGCGGCACCTCGATGAACCCCGCTCGCTCCTTCGGCCCGGCGCTGGTGAGCGGAGACTTCGCGAGCTTTTGGGTGTACGTCCTCGGTCCGCTGGCCGGCGCGCTGATCGCCGTGGGCAGCGCGTATGTCCTGCGCGGCAGGGGCGGGGACGTGATCTCCCGCCGCGCTGGCTCCGGCGCGTTGGATGGGTCCTCAGGCGAGCTTGAGCGGGATCGCTCCGTAGGGGTCGATGCGGTACACGAGTGACACGCGGTGATAGCCGTCGGCGATGTCGGCGCGGGCCTCGGCGCTGATCACGAGCACGGGGCTGAGGGGCCTGCCCTCGATCACCTTGATCAGGTCTTTCATCACGCCGGGATCGTCCAACGGCGCGGCGGTCAGCCCGGCGGCGCGCAGAATGTCGTTCGCGCGCCGCGTTGTGAGCGACGCGGCGCGCAGGCGTTTGACGGTCTTGCGCACGGCGTCCCCGTCGAGCTTGAGCGACAGGTAGGCCTCGGCGGCAGCGTAGTCGTGCTCGGCGACGTCGTCGAGCCATTTGATCTTCTCTGCCGGCCCGAGCTCGACCGGCGCGACTTTTGCTTTGGCCATCAGACGATCATGTCAGACGGCGGGCGGTTGAAGGCGCGGCGACCGCAGACGACGAGCCGGCGCAGCGTGAGCTCTACCCTGTGCCCGACTCGTGCACCGAGCGCGTGCGCAGGAAGTTGCGCACCCCCGCACGCATGCGCGCGGGGCTCATGAGGCCGGCGAGGGCCAGCTGGAGCCCGCCGTGCAGGCGCCGGCCGTTGACGATGTTCATGGCGCCCGCGCGGTAGTAGTAGGCGCCGAGCGCGTGCCGGCGGCGCTGTAGGCGGGCGAATAGTGGCGCGGCAGCCATCTGCGCGTCGAACTCCTCGCGGCCGATCGGCGGCTGCCCGGCGGCGCGGCGGCGCTCGTTCTCGCTGAGGTGCAGCGCGTTCTGGCGTTTGTCCCAGAAGCTCGCGAGCTGCACGGAGCCGGCGCGCTTGCGGTAGTAGAAGAGAGGCTCGGGCAGGCTGATGACGACGCCGAGATCGGCCATCTTGCGGAAGAAGTCGCCGTCGTCGGCGGCTCCGTACTCGGTCGTGTAGCCACCGACGGCGAGGTAGTCGGCGCGTGCGTACATGACCGACGAGTGCATCACAAGCACACGCCTGCCGGCGCGTCGGAGCCGGTCGTACTCCTCCTCGCTGCTCGGCCCGACGGACGCGAGCGAGATCACCTTCTTGGCGTCGTTCATGTTGTAGCCGTAGGTGCCGAGCATGACCAGCCGCTGCCTGCCTTTCCAGCCGCGGAAGAACTCGACCTGGCGCTCGAGCTTGGTGGGCGCCCACGTGTCGTCAGAGTCGCAGGTGGCGATCCACGCGCCGTGCGCGTGCGCGATGCCCGCGTTGCGCGCGGCGACCACGCCTGAGCGGGCGGGCAGGCGCAGATAGTGGATGGGCAGCTCGCCGGCGTGCTGCGCGGCGAGCTCGCGCACACGCTGCTCGGTGGCGTCCTGCGAGCCGTCGTCGGCGACGACGATCTCGGCGGGGGCGAGCGTCTGCGCGAGGACCGACTGCAGCGCTTCGCCGATGTGCGCGACGTCGTTGTAGGTGGGGATCACCACCGAGATGGACGCGGGATCGGGCGCGCTCATGGCCGCAGCGTAGCGCCGGAGTCGAACGCCGCCGGGCTCACGTCGCCGGGCGCCGGCGAGGGTACGCCGCCGATCGGATCGGCGGCGGCTCGCGGCTCATGAGAGCCCGTCGTAACCCCACAGCGCGACCAGGTCGCGCCCGAGGTGATCGCTGAGCGCCTGCACCTCGGGCTTGAACCGACGGCGCAGCGCGAGCATCAGTCGCTCGTCGGGCTGCTCGGGGCTGCCGAGCGTGAGCCGGTCGCGCACCGCGCCGATGCGTTGGATCTGCCGCGGGCCCAGACGCTTGACGAGGGAGTACGCGGTCCTGCCCAATCGGCTGTCGCCCACCGCGGCGGCGCGCGCGAGCGCATGGAGGCGCTGCGAGCGCACGACGACGGTGGGGTTCGCCTCGCGCGCGCGCACGGGCGCGCTGTCGTCGATGTCCAGGAAGCGCATGATCGAGCGCGCCGTCGCCTCATTGTCGGCGCGGAAGTCGTCGTAGATGATGACCATCAGCTGCTCGGGTGCGAACAGCGACTCGTAGCGGCGCAGCTGCTCGACGTAGCGGACGTGCTCGGAGTAGAGCAGCAGCTGCGGGCGGTGGGACAGCCGCGGTATCTCCCGGCCTTCGCGCCGTGCCGGCTCGAGCGCGATCGCCTTGGCGAAGTCGCGCTCGGACTCGACGTGTATCTGCATCAGCTGCATGTGCAGCGAGCGCAGGAAGCTCGCCGGCTCGCGGAGCACGGCGATGATCCGCGCGGAGGGCTGGGCGGCGGCGATCGCCGCGGCGGCGCTGCACGACCACAGATAGGAGGTCGAGGCCTCGCCCACCAGCTGCCCGGGCTTCGCCGCGCTGAACAGCGCCAGGTAGGCGTCGAGCGTCTGCGGTTGCTGCTTGGTGTGCGAAGTCTGAAAGCGCGCACGCATGTCGCTGGCGAAGTACAGCGGCTCCTTGAGGTTGGGCATGAACACCTGCGGGTGCGCCTTGAGCATCTGGTAGAGCGCGGTGGTGCCGCTCTTGGGGTGCCCCGCGAGGAAGAAGTCCGGCACCCGCCCCGTGCCCCTGGTGGCCTCCTCAGCCGTGCCCTGGGCGGTTTCCTCGCTCATGCCCGGAGCGTAGCGTGGCGACGCGGCTCAGTCGAACGCCGCGCCGAGCGTCTCGGTGGCGGGCTCCCACTCCGCGCCCGGACGCTCGCTGGCGGCGCGTGCGGTGTACAGCTCGGCGAGCTCCAGCTGCAGGTTGCGCGGTCGCTCGCCGGGGGCCGCAGAGCGCCGGTGCCAGATGCCGTCGCCGTCGAGGTCCCACGAGCTCTGGTTGTCGGCGAACGCGCGTTCCAGCGTGTCGAGCAGCTCGGCGCGCAGTTCGGCCGCCTCGATCGGCACGGCGAGCTCCACGCGGTGGTCGAGGTTGCGCGGCATGAGATCGGCTGAGGCAATGTAGATCGTGTGCTGGCCGTCGCGCTCGAAGGCGTAGATGCGCGAGTGCTCGAGCAGCCGCCCGACGATGGAGACCACGCGGACGTTCTCCGAGAGGCCGGGCACGCCGGGGCGCAGGCAGCAGATGCCGCGCACGTTCAGGTCCACGCGCACGCCCGCCTGCGAGGCGGCGTACAGCGCGCGGATGCAGCGCCCGTCGACGAGCGCGTTCATCTTCATCGCGATGCGCGCCGGGTGCTGCGCCGAGTGTGCGGCGATCGTGCGTTCGATCTGCTCGAGGATGCCCTCGCGCAGGTGTTCGGGGGCGATCAGCACCTTGCGGTAGTGCAGCGGGCGCCCGTAGCCGGTGAGGTAGTTGAACATGTCGGCGACGTCTGCGCCGATCTGCTCGTCGGTGGTGAACAGGCCGAAGTCCGTGTACAGGCGGGCGGTGGCGGAGTGGTAGTTGCCGGTGCCGATGTGCACGTAGTTGCGCACGCCGTCGCCCTCGCGGCGCACGACGAGCACGCACTTGGCGTGCGTCTTCAGCGCGGGCTGGCCGTGCACCACGTGCACGCCCGCCTCCTCCAGCGTTTTCGCCCAGTGGATGTTCATGCGCTCGTCGAAGCGCGCCTGCAGCTCGACCAGCGCGACCGCTTCCTTGCCGCGTTCGCGGGCGTCGATCAGCGCGGGCACGAGCGGCGAGTCGTCGCTGGTGCGGTAGACGGTCTGCTTGATGGCGAGCACGTTGGGGTCGGCGACCGCCTGCTGCACGAAGCGCTCGACGGAGGTGGCGAACGACTCGTAGGGGTGGTGCACGAGCAGATCGCCTTCGCGCATCGCGCCGAGCACGTCGGGGCGCTCGCCCTCGTGGCGCAACAGGCGTGGGTGGGTGACGCCGCCGATCGGCTCCTCGCGCAGCTCGGCGTGACCGGGCAGTTTGACGATCTGCCACAGCGAGCCCATGTCGAGCAGCCCGTCCACCGGGTAGATCTCCTCCTCCTGCACGCCCAGCATGCCCGCGAGCGCCTCGCGCAGCTCGGGCGAGCCGCCGGCGCCGACCTCCACGCGCACGATCTCGCCGAAGCGTCGCCGGCGCAGCTCGTCCTCCACCGCCTGCAGCAGGTCGGCGGCGTCGTCTGAGACCTCCAGGTCGGCGTCGCGGGTGACGCGGAAGACGTCGTGGTCGGCGATCTCCATGCCGGGGAACAGCGAGTCCAGGTGGTGCGCGATGACGTCCTCCAGTGGCACGAGCAGCGACGGCTCGACGGCGGGGCTGGTGGGGGTGGGCTTGACGGTGACGAAGCGCGGCAGGATCTCGGTGGGCACCTTCACGCGCGCGAACACCGTGTGCGCGCTCACCGGGTCGCGCACGAGCACGGCGAGGCTGAGCGACAAATTCGAGATGTACGGGAACGGCCGTCCGGGGGCGACGGCGAGCGGCGTGAGCGCTGGGAAGATCGCCCGCTGGAAGTGCTTTGCCAGCTGCGCGCGCCGCTCGTCGTCGAGCTCGTGCACGCTCACCACGCGGATGTCGTGCGCGGCGAGCGCGGGGCGCAGGGTGCCTTCGAAGCAGTCGGTCAGGCGCCGGCCCTGCGCGAGCACGCGCTCGCGGATCAGCGCGATCGTCTCAGACGGGGTGAGCCCGTCCTGCGTTGGGTTCTCGACGCCCGCGTCGATCTGGTCGCGCAGGCCGGCCACGCGGACCATGTAGTACTCGTCGAGGTTGGTGGTGTAGATCGCGCAGAACTTGACGCGCTCGAGTAGCGGCACGCGCTCGTCCTCGGCCAGCTGCAGCACGCGGTCGTTGAAGTCCAGCCAGGAGAGCTCGCGGTTGAAGTACAGCGCCTCGTCGACCCCCTCGACGGACACGGGCGCAGGCGCGGGCAGCTGCTCCTCGACGATGCGCTGGGGGTCGGTTTTGAGGACGTTCATCTGTGCTCAAGCTACACGACGCGCTACGCTGCAGCCAGAGGAATGGCTCGTCAGCTCTGGCTACTACGTCACGCTGAGGCCGAGCCGCACGGCACCCGCACGGACGCCGAGCGCCGCTTGACCAAGCGTGGGCGCCAGCAGGCGCGCGCTGCGGGCCTGGCGCTTGCGCGCATGCGCGCGACGTTCGACGTCGTGCTGTTCAGCCCGCGCGTGCGCGCGAGCCAGACGGCGGAGCTGGCGGCTGAGGCGTGGAGCAGGTCCCAGCGCGCGCGGCTGCGGGAGCACGCGCCGCTGTCCGGTGGCTTTGACGCACCCCAGGCGCTGGCGGCGGCGCGGGCGATACCGGCGGACGGGCGCCTGCTGGTGGTGGGCCACGAGCCGGACCTGTCGAGCACGGTCGGCCAGCTGACGGGCGGGCGCGTGGACCTGAAGAAGGGCGGCCTGGCGGTGGTGCGCCTAGAGGGCGGGGGCGGCGAGCTCGTCGTCGTCATGCGACCGCGCGAACTCGCGCTGATCGCCGGCGCGGGCGCCCACGCCACCAACGGCAGCGTCCCGTCCGAGCGCGTCCCCGCCGAGCGCGTCCCACTCGCCGGTCACTGACGCGGCCTCCTCGCGCGACTCGGCGCCGGTCACCGGTTCGGCGGCGAAGCGGTAGCCGATGCCGAAGTGGGTATGGATGTAGCGCCACCTGGGCGAGGCCTTCTCGAGCTTCTGGCGCAGCTTGCGCACGAACACGTCCACCGAGCGGTCGCCGCGGACCATCGTGTAGCCCCACAGCCGCGAGTAGATCTCCTCGCGCTCGAGCACCCGTCCCTCGGCGGCGGCGAGCAGCTCGATCAGCTCGAACTCGCGCCGGGTCAGGTCGATGCTGCGCTCGCCGACGAACGCCTGGAAGCGGTCGGAGCGGATCTCGACCTCGCCGGCGTTGATCGGCTGCGTCTCGGCGCGGTTGGCGCTGCGCCGGCGGCGGCGCACGACGCTCTGCACGCGCGCGATCACCTCCTCGGGGTGGCACGGCTTGGTGATCCAGTCGTCGGCCCCGAGGCGCAGCCCGCGCACGCGCTGGGCGACGGTCGAGGGCCCGGTGCAGACGACGATGCCGAGCTCCGGCAGCGCCTCGCACAGCCGCTCGAGCCAGCCCCACGCCTGCGGGCCGAGCACGGCGAGGTCGACGACCAGCGCGCTCAGGCGCATCGACACGACCGCGTCGGCGGGCACGGGGCTGGCGAGCACGCGATGCTCCCAGCCGAGCCGGTCCAGGCGCTTGCTGAGCACCTGGATGAAGCCGCTGTCACGGTCGAGGACCGCGATCCGGAGCGATGCGGACTGGGCGCCGGTGGCGTCGGGAGCCGCTGGTGCGCCCCCCGGCTCTACGGCGCTCTCGCTCGCGCTCATCGCGGCGAGTGTAAGCGATCGATGGGATGTGCGCACGCTTCGCAAGCCAACGTCACAGGATGTTCACAGCTGACGTGCGCAAATTGCGGCGTTGCCGGTGCGCGGGCGATGCTTGGAACTACGACAAACTACGTATAACTATAGATATACGGATCGCGCCAAGTTGCCCTATTTGCCGCGGTCGATCAACGATCGGCGCGGGTAATTCGCGCGGATGGCGCGCCTCGCGCGGGCGACGATCATGCGGCTATGAGCATGACCGCCACAGCGCGCCGCAGCGGTAGTGGCATGCGCCACGAGGTCGATGTCAACGGCCGCCACACGCTCGTCACCGACGAGCCCGCGAGCCTGGGGGGCACCGACACGGGGCCGGCGCCGCACGAGCTGCTGGCGGCGACGCTCGCCTCGTGCGTGGCGACGATGATCGCCATGTACGCGCACAACCGCGGCTGGGAGCTCGGCGAGACGGCCGTGGAGGTGGACTACGACACCGACGCCACCCCGCGCGCCGTGTCCGTGCGCATCCACCTGCCCGACCACCTCACGCCCGAGCAGGTGCGCAGGCTCGAGCGCGTCGCCGAGACGTGCCCCGTGCGCCGCGCGCTGGAAGCCGGGTTCGTCTTTCACGAGCGGGTGATCCTCGCGCCCGCTCCGCCCGCCGCGGCCTGAGCGGGTTAGCCGCCGCTGGGCTGGCGCGAGGAGTCGGAGAACTCCCTGAACAGGCCGGTGACGACGAACGCGACCTGCTCGCCGATGTCCACGGCGTTGTCGCCGATGCGCTCCAGCGCGCGGGCGACGAGCGTCATGTGCATCGCCCACTCGCGCCGGTCGGGGTCGTCGCCGATCGCCAGCGCGAGGTTGAAGATCTGCCGGTTCAGCCGGTTGATCTCGCGGTCCTGGCGCACGAGGTCTTCGGCCAGTTCGATGTCGCGCGCGGCGAACGCCGCCTTGCACTGCACGACCTCCGAGCGCGCGAACGCGCCCATCTTGGCGAGCGCGTCGAGCATCTCCTTGTGCACCGGCGGCTCGTAGCCGGACAGGGGGATGAGCTTGGCGATGTTCACGCACTGGTCGCCCATGCGCTCGATGTGCTTGATCATGTGCAGCAGCGCCGCCACCAGCCGCAGGTCGCCCGCCACCGGCGCCTGCAGCGCGAGCAGCGAGAGGATGCCCTGGTGGACCTCCAGGTAGCGCCCGTCCACGCGGTCGTCGTCGGCGATCACCATCTGCGCGAGCTCCACGTCCTGGTGGTGCAGCGCCTCCAGCACGCGGTCGAGCTGCTCGACGATCAGGTCGAGGCCGCCGAGCGCGTTGGCCTCGAGCTCCTTCAGCTGCGCCTGGAAGTGCGCGCGGCCCTGCGCGTGCTGCTCGGCGACGGTCGTCGCCGGCGCGGGCGGCGCGTCCGCGCCGCCGGGCCAGATGGCGGCTGGATCGGGCTCGTCGCTAGCCGAACTTGCCGGTGACATATTCCTCGGTGCGGGGGTCCTTGGGGTTGGTGAAGATCTCCTGCGTGGGGCCTACCTCGACGAGCCTGCCGTCGAGCATGAACGCCGTGCGGTCGGCCACGCGCGCGGCCTGCTGCATGTTGTGGGTGACGATCACGATCGTCACCCGCTGCTTGAGCTCGTCGATCAGCTCCTCGATCTTCAGCGTCGCCACCGGGTCGAGCGCGGAGCACGGCTCGTCCATCAGGATCACCTCCGGGTCCACGGCCAGCGAGCGGGCGATGCACAGCCGCTGCTGCTGGCCGCCGGAGAGGCCGACGCCAGGCTCGGACAGGCGGTCTGCGACCTCGTCCCACAGCCCCGCGTCCACCAGCGCCCGCTCGACCCGCGCCCGCAGCTCGCCGCCGCGCCGCCGCGTCCCGGTGAGGCGCATGCCGGCGGCGACGTTCTCGAAGATCGACATCGTCGGGAACGGGTTCGGTTTCTGGAAGACCATGCCGATCGCGCGGCGCACGGCGACGACGTCGACGGACTGGCCGTACACGTCTACGCCGTCGAGCAGCACCCGGCCCTCGGCGTGGGCGCCGGGGACCTCCTCGTGCATGCGGTTGATGCAGCGGATCATCGTCGACTTGCCGCACCCGGAGGGGCCGATGATCGCCGTCACCTCGTTGGCCTTGAACTCCAGGTCGAGGCCCTTCACCTGTTCGGCGCGGCCGTAGAACGCACGCAGGCCCTCCAGCTGCACGGTGCGCGTGGGCGCGCCGTCGGCGAGCGCCTCTGGCCTGGTCACGGTGTCGGGCGTAATCACGGTCTCTTGCGCCGCTGGCGGCTGCTCGCCGGCCGGCCGGGGGATGATGCGAGGCTGCTGCAGTGGTTGCTCGCTCATCTCGGCGTCCTGCTGCTCAGTATGGCGCTCCGGCGGCGTCATCGCGTCCTGCCGATGCGCGCCTGCGAGCGGCCGAAGACGCTGCGGGCGAGGACGTTCAGGAGCACCACCAAAAAGATCAGCAGCAGGGCGGCGGCCCACGCCTGCGCGTGCGCCGCCGGGCTCGCTTCCTCGGACAGCGTGAAGATCGACACGGGGATCGACGCGAACGCCTGGGAAGGGTTGGTGGACACCAGGTTGGAGGCTATCGAGGAGGTGAACAGCAACGGCGCGGTCTCGCCGGCGACGCGCGCGACCGCCAGCAGAGCCCCGGTCACCAGCCCGCTGGCGGCGGTGGGCACGACGATCGTCAGCACCGTCCGCCAGCGCCGCACGCCGAGCGCGAGGCTGGCCTCGCGCAAGGACGAGGGCACGAGCGAGAGCACTTCATGGGCCGAGCGGGCGACGATCGGCAGCATGATGATCGCCAGCGCGAACGCGCCGGCGTAGCCGCTCTGCACGTGGCCGACGACGAGCAGCCCGAACACGAAGATGCCGGTGACGATCGTCGGCACGCCGTTGAGGATGTCGAGCGCGAAGCGGATCGCGGAGGCGACGGATGGACGCGCGAACTCGGAGGTGTGGATGCCGACGAGGATCCCCACCGGCACCGCCAGCACGCTCGCCATCGCCACCAGCAGCGCGGTGCCGACGATCGAGTTGGCGATGCCGCCGCCGCTCTGCCCGAATGGCGCGGGCGACTTGATGAAGAAGTCGAGGTTGATCGCGCTGACGCCCTTGATCAGCACGGAGGCGATCACGATCGCGAGCACCGCCACAGCGATCAGCGCGGCCAGTGTGGCGGTGCTTTCCATCGTGCGATTGACGAGCTTGCGCCGCCGCAGCCCTGGACTGCCGGCGAGCAGTGGGTGCGCGCCCGGCGGCGGGGGCGCTGCGCCGGCGGTGCTCATACCTGGGCCTCCGCGACGGTGACCGCGAGTCCCGGCCGCGGCCCCGCTGCGCGCATGCGCAGCGTGCTGCGCCTGACGATCAGCCGCGCGATCGCGTTGGCGATCAGCGCGAACACGAGCAGGATCGCCGACAGGTAGGCCAGCGAGGAGATCTCCAGCGTGCTGGTGGCGCCCTGGTAGGTGGAGGCGACGCGGCTGGCGAGCGTGTCGGCGGGCGCGAACAGCGAGGCGTGGATGCCGGTCTCGTCGCCGATCACCTGCGTGACGGCGATCGCCTCGCCGAGCGCGCGCCCGAGCCCGAGGATGCTCGCCCCGACGATCCCCGATTTGGCGTACGGGAGGATCACCATGCGCACCATCTCCCAGCGCGTGGACCCCAGCGCGAGCGCGCTCTCCTTGAGCTCCGTGGGCACCGTCTGGAAGACCTCCCTGGTGACGGCCGCGACGATCGGCACGGTCATGATCGTGAGGATCAGGATCGCCGGCAGCAGGCCGAACGGCGAGGCGGAGCCGGCGAACAGCGGCATCCAGCCGAGGATCGAGCGCAGCGCGGGCTCGAGCGTGTTGTTGAGGAACGGCGCCATCACGATGATGCCCCACAGGCCGAGCACCACGCTGGGGATCGCGGCGAGCAGTTCCACGAGCGTGGCCACCGGGCGGCGCACGCGCAGCGGCGCCAGCTCGGTCAAGAACAGCGCGATCGCGATCGACATCGGGCCGGCGATCAGCAGCGCGATCAGCGAGCTGACGGCGGTGCCGTAGATGAACGACGCGGCGCCGAAGTGCCGCGTGACCGGGTTCCACACGTTCGCGGTGACGAAGCCGAGCCCGAAGTGGGAGATCGATTCGCCCGCCTGATCGAAGACCTTGTAGACGAGCAGCGCGATCAGCACCATGCTGGCGCCGGAGGCCAGCCAGGTGAGCAGACGCAGGCCGGGGTCGCCGAGACGGTCGGCGACCCCAGCCCGCCCGCGCAGGGTCAGCGCCCTGCGCGGGGCGGGCTCGCGGCCGAGCACGGCGCTGCTAGCTGCCGATCTTTTCAATGGTCGCTTCGTCGGCCTTGACGACCTGTTCGGGCAGCGGCGCGAAGTCGAGCTTCGGCCCGAACGTCTGGCCTTCGGTGATCGCCCATTTGAGGAACGGCTTCAGCGTGCTCGCCTTCGGCGCCTTTTCCGGCACCAGCGCGTACGTGAAGGTGGAGATCGGGTAGGCCTGCGGCGCGGAGGCCGGCGGGTCGACGATCGACACTTCGTTGTTGGCGGGCACCGACGTCAGCGTCTTGGCCGCCGCCGAGATGCTGGGGATCCCCGGCACCGGGTAGTTGCCGGCGGCGTTCTTGATCAGCGCGTAGTCGAATTTGTTCTCCAGCACGTAGGCGATCGCGATGTAGCCGATGGCGCCGTTGGTCGAGGAGATCGCGCCGCCGACGCCGGAGTTGCCCTTGGCGCCGATGCCCACCGGGAACGTGACTTCGGTCGCGTGGCCGATCTGCGAGCTCCATTCGGGGCTGATGTGCGAGAGGTAGTTGGTGAAGGCGAACGTGTCGCCGCTGCCGTCGGAGCGGTGGATCGGCGTGATCTTCGTCGCCGGCAGCGTCACGCCTGGGTTCAGCGCGGCGATCTGCGGCGCGTTCCAGGTGGTGATCTTGCCTTTGTAGATTTCAACCAGCACCGGGCCGGTCAGCTTCAGCTGGTTGGGCGCGCCTTCCAGGTGGTAGGCGACGACGGTGGCGGCCAGCGCCCACGGGATCTGCACGACTCCCTTGGCTTCTTTGAACTGGTCTTCGCTCAGCGGTGCGTCGCTGGCGCCGAAGTCCACCGTCCTGGCGGTGATCTGCGCGATGCCGCCGCCGCTGCCGATCGCGCCGTAGGTCACCGCCACCTTCGTCTTTTTGTCGTATTCGGGCTGCCACTCCGAGACGAGCGGGGCGACCAGCGTGCTGCCGGCGCCCACCAGCGTGTCCACGGAGCCTGTGCTCGGTGAGGACGAGTTGGAGCTGCCGCACGCGGCGAGCCCCAGGGCGAGCGCTGCACAACCGGCAAGCGCGGCCGTCTTGTTCTTGATCACAACTTCTCCTCTGACTGGCTTGATAGTGGATGGGGCGTCATGCCCGAGGGGCGTCGTGCCCCCGCGCTGTGTGCGCGGCCCTCGTGCCGCGCGTATGTGCGCCCGAACCGCGGACCCGCCGAGGCGGGGCGCCCGCGGGCAGTCTCCTCAACTGCCTGTGGACTCCATGTGAACATTTCGTGAAGGCTGCGGCTGGAAGCGGTAGCCGAAGCCGGGATGCGTGTGGATGAAGCGCCGGTCGGGCAGCGCCCGCTCGAGCTTGTTGCGCAGCTTGCTCACGTACACGTCCACCGAGCGGTCACCCGCCCGCAGCGGGCCACCCCACACGCTGTTGTAGAGCTCCTCGCGGGTGATGATCGCGCCGAGGCGCCTGGCCATCGCCACGAGCAGCTCGAACTCGCGCACCGACAGCGTGAGCGGGCGTCCGGTGGCGAGCACGAGGCCTTCCTCGATCCTGATCTCCAGCTCGCCCGCGTACAGCACCTCGGAGGTCTCCGGCACGTCCGCCGCCGCTGCGAGCTCCGAGCCAAAGCTCACGGGCGCGGGAACCTCCGCAGTCTGGACGTCCGTGCTGTCGGGATAGGCCCCCACGGTGCGGAAGGCTGGCACGCGCACGCGCAGGGCGCGTTGCAAACTCGTGATCTAGTCGTAAAAAATCCGTGAAAGGCGCGGGCTGGGCGTGCCGGCTGAATATTCTCCGCCGGATGATCTCCCTGCGCCCCGGCCTCGACGCCACGCTGATGGCCCTGGTGGAGGAGGCCGGGCGCAACGTGCAGCGCTCCGGCCTGCTGCTCAACGAACTGCTCAAGGAGTACCCCGAGCGCGCGACGCTGGCGCAGGACCTGAAGGTGTGCGAGCAGGAAGGCGATCGCATCACCCACGACATCATCCACCGCCTGGCCGGGCGCGGGCGCGTGCGCGCGCCGTTCGACGCCGGCGACGGCTACGCGCTGGCGACGGCGCTCGACGACATCGTCGATCACTCCGAGCACGTGGCCGCGCAGCTCGGCCTGTACGGCGTGGAGGCGCCGATGGAGCAGGCGGTGGAGTTCACCGAGGTGCTGGTGGGCGCGGGCGAGCAGATCGCGCAGGCGCTGCGCTGCCTGCGCACGGGCACCGAGCTGGGCCCGCACCTGGTGGAGATCCACCGTCTGGAGAACGAAGGCGACCGCCTGCAGCGCGACGGCGTGGCCTCGCTGTTCGCCGGCGGCATCGACCCGATGGTGGTGATCCGCTGGAAGGACATCTTCGAGTCGCTGGAGGCGGCGGTGGACGCGTGCGAGACGGTCGCGCACGTGCTCGAGGGGATCACGCTCAAGCAGCGCCGGCGGCGGTGAGGGCGCACCGGCGATGTTGAGGCAGGCCGGATTAGCTACTTGCGGGCCGTTGGACAAAAGGTCAGCTTCGGGTGGCTGCGCCTCAGATCGAAGCGGCCGTCGGAGGCCGGACTACAATCGAGCGGCTATGCGTTCATCGGCACCCGCCGCGCGGGATGGAACGGCCGCCAGGGAGCGGCGAGAATGAATGCGGTCGCCTACGAAGCGATGATCGAGCGCGCGGGCCGTGCGCTGATCGACGCGGCGTCGGCGCCCGCGAAGGTGATTCTGTTTGGTTCGCATGCTCGTGGAGATGCGGGTGAGTGCAGCGACTTCGACTTCTTGGTGATCGAGAGCCAGGTCGACGACCGCCTCGCGGAGGCTGTCAAACTCCGCCGCGCTCTACGGGGGTTCGGGGTCCCCGTAGATGTGATCGTGATGGATGAGGGGCTCGTCGAACGGCGTTCCAAGGTCCGCGGCACGATGGTCGATCGCGCTCTACGCGAGGGGCGCGTTGTCGCCGAGTCCTGAGCAGATCGAGTACGCGGAGATGTTGCAGCGCCTGGCGGCGGGAGATCTATATGCCTGCCGGAAGCTTGCCGATGACGCCGAGGTTGACGACCACATCATTGGGTTCCTCGCGCAACAGACGGTTGAGAAGGCCCTCAAGGTGGCGCTTGTGCTGGCCGATTCGGAGTTGCCGCACACGCACGATCTTGAGCTGCTCGTGGAACAGGTCGAGGGGGCAGGGACAGAAGTGCCTGACGAGCTCTCGGACACCGAATGGCTCACGCCTTGGGCAGCCGAACTCCGCTACGACGAGCCGGTCGCACTCGATCGCACCGCCACGCTGGCAGCTGCCGAGAGCGCAAGCGGCTGGGCGGCGTCGCTGCTCGCGGACGCGAAGCGCCCCCAGCCCGATCCCGGGACGAAATCTCAGGAGGCCGCTCCGCCACCGCTCGAGTCCTAAGAGCCATGAACGGCCCACGCGCTAGGTCACGCTCAAGCAGCGCCGGCGGCGCTGACTTCCAGCCGTGCCCCGCGCGAATCGCCGATCAGGAACGCTTGGAAGTGCTCGCTCGCGCCCGCTTCGGCCTGGGGGACGATCGCGCGGCCGGCTGCGACGATCGCACCGCCGCGGCGCGCGATCGCGTAGACAACCAGTTCGTGCTGGCCCACCGCGGAGTGGTTGACGACGCTGCCTTCGGCCCGGCCTTCCGTCAGGTGCGCGCCGACGATCGCGATGTGCGGGACGGCTTCTGTGACCCGTTCGCCTTCGCCGACCTTCGCGCTGACGCTCGCCGGGGTGCCGGAGACCTGCACCTGGTCGTCGACCCACGTGCTCGTGGCGTGCGCTACGAGCAGCGGTACGGACACGAGCGCGGCGGCCAGACCGGATGTGGCGTTCGTGTACAGCGTTGCGCCGTGCGCGTCCTTGACGGTGATCTCGATGGGCACGTCGCGCAGTGTGGTGGCCGAGGTGTTTTGCAGCGTCACGGCCGCGGCGGCTCCTTCGGAGCTGTGCAGCACCGTCGCGGCGAGCACCTTCACGATCGCGCTCGGCGTGGTGACCGACAGGCGGCGCTGGGTAAGCGCCTTGCTGCGCGCGGCGTGCGCTGCTTCGCGCCTGGCGACCTTTTCGAGCTTGGCGCTCTTTTCCTGCGTCGACTCGCAGCCGGCAAACGCAATCGCGGCCAGCGCGAGCGCGAGCAGCCTCACCCGAAGGCCCCGCTGACATAGTCGCGCGTTCGCTGCTTGGCGGGACGCTCGAAGAGCTGATCGGCGGGCCCGTACTCGACGAGCTCGCCGAGGTGCATGAACGCGACGTGGTCGGCCACGCGCTGCGCCTGCTGCAGGTTGTGCGTGACGATCACGACCGCCACGCGCTCGCGCAGCCCCACGATCAACTCCTCGATCGTCGCCGTGGAGATCGGGTCGAGCGCCGAGCACGGCTCGTCCAGGAGCAGCACCTCGGGCTCGGCGGCGAGCGCGCGGGCGATGCACAACCGCTGCTGCTGGCCGCCGGAGAGCCGCAGCGCCGAGCGCTCGAGATCCTCGCCGACCTCGTCGTACAGGCCGGCCCGGTGCAGCGCGTCGTGCACGGCGTGCTCGATCGCCGCGCTGCGCCGGCGCCGGCGGCGCCTGCCGTCGGGGCGCTCCGCCAGCGCATAGCCGACGTTGTCGAAGATGCTCATGGGGAAGGGGTTGGGCTGTTGGAAGACCATCGAGACCCGGCGGCGCAGCTCGGTCACCTCCAGCTCATGTATGTCCTGGCCGTCGAGCGTGATCCGTCCGGCGCGCGCGGCGCTGTCGGTGATCTCCGTCAGCCGGTTGAGCGAGCGCAGCAGCGTGGTCTTGCCCGACCCGGAGGCGCCGATCAGCGCGAGCACCTCGCCTTGGCGGACGGGCAGCGTGACGTCGCGGACCACCCAGTTCTCGCCGTAGGCGAGCCACAGTGACTCGACATGCATGCGCTCGCGCACGCTGGCCGCTGGCGCTCGCGCGGTGCGCTCGGCCACGGATGGCGCGGCAAGCGAGGTGGCGAGTGCGACGCTGCCGTTGGCGACGCCGGCACCGTTGCCGGCCGGCGCCGGTTTAGCCATGTGGGGGTGGCGGTCCACAACGATACGGCGGATCGGCGGAGGCATCGCCGGGTGCTCATGGACTGGCGAGTCCGGCTGTAGGTCGCGATCGCTCACGGTTTCGCCCCCCGTTCGATCGTGTCCGGCGAGCGTCCGCGGCTGAGCCGCGTGACAAGAGCGTTGAGCGCCAGCACGATCATCAGCAGCACAAATGCCGCGGCGTATGCCTTTTGCGGGGAATTGCCTTCGCCGGCCGGGGAGAACCCATAGACGTAGCTCGTCAGGGTAGAGCCGCTGCCGCGAAGCGTGCTGAGCAGTGGCGCCCCGCCCGCCCCTTGGAGCTTGGGTGACGCGCCCAGTACGACCACGATGATCGCCGTGTCGCCGATGATGCGGCCCATCCCCAGCACGACGCCGCTGGCGATGCCCGGCCTGATCGACGGCAGCAGCACGCGCCGGATGGTGGTGGCGGGCGTCTTACCGAGCGCGAACGACGCCTCGCGCATGCGCGAAGGAAGCTGCGTCAGCGCCTCGCGGGTCGTGCCGACGATGAGCGGCAGCGCGAGCACGCTCATCAGCAGCCCGGCAGCGAGGAACGATTTGCCTGACACCGCCCCGCCGTTGGTGCTTCCCGACAGGAACGAGAAGAAGCCGCGCGCGAACACCAGCAGTCCGAATAGCGCCAGCACAATGCTCGGCACGCCCGCGAGCGTCTCGATCCCCGATTCCACCGCGCGTGCCAGCCAGCGCGGCCGCGCGTACTCGGTCAACCATGTCGCGATCCCCACCCCCGCCGGCGCGGCGAAGGCCATGCCGATGGCCGTGATGATGAAGGTGCCGATGAGCGGGTCGAGGAAACCGCCAGATTCACGTTCGCGCAGCGAGGGCGCGGGCGATTCCACGAACAGCTTCAGGTTCAGGGCGGAAATGCCCTTTACGAGCATGTACAGCACGATCCAGGCGGTGACCAGGCACAGCCCGATCCCCGTCGCCCAGCACAGCGCGTGGCACAGGCGGTCGGCCAGCGGCCACGACGCGCGCGACTCACGCGGCGGACGCGCGATCGTGTTGCGGGCGGGCCGGTCGAGGGTCTGCGCGCTGGCCATCACACGACCGTGGAGCGCCTCATCGACTGCCTGACCACCCATCCGGCGAACGACAACAGCGCGGCCGAGAACAACAGCACCGCCGCGAGCGCGTAAGCAGTATGCGCCACTGGGGTGCCGGTCTCGCCGCCGAATTCTTTGAGGATCGCGGTCGCGGGCGTTTCCACGGGCTCGAAGAAGAAGGTCAACCCGTCGAGCGGGTTGGCGTCGAACGGCCGTCCCCCCGAGACCATTGCGAGCATGATTGCCTCCCCGAGAGCGCGCGCCGTCGCGAGCACCACCGCTGCGGCGATCGCCGGGCGCGCGCCGCGCAGCGATACTCGCCGGATCGTTCGCCAGCGGTTGACGCCGAGCGCCGCCGATCCTTCGCGCCAGGAGATCGGCACTGAGGAGAGCGCGTTGGCGGTGAGCGCGATCATGATCGGCAGGATCATCAGCGTCAGGATCAACGTGGCAGTCGTCAGGTCGGCGCCGCTCAGCTGCACCACGTACGCGACCGACTGCCTGCGCGCGTTGCTGATCAGGTGTTCGTTGACCCACGGGGCGATTGCGAGGATCCCCACCAGGCCGTAGATCACCGACGGAACGCCCGCCAGCAAACGCACGACGGGCTCGAGCACGCGCCGCACCGGCTTGGGCGCGAACTCGGTGAGGAAGACCGCCGCCAGCGTGGACACGACCAGCGCGATCGCCACCGCGAGGACCGTCGTCAGCAGCAAGCCCCACAACAGCGGCCACGCGCTGAAGTACAGAACCGAGTGGCCAGGCAGGGGGGTGTCCGTCTGCATTGCAGCCAACTGCGTGACGGGGTCGCCGCCAGAGCCGAACCAGCTCAGGCCGTTCGCCGAGAAGGACGGCCAAGCGTTGACCAGCACGGTCACCAGCATCAGCGCGATCAGCGCGAGCACACCAACGGCCAGCGCGCCGAGCACGAGCTCGGCGCGCCGA
>Ga0335075_10004480_pt1 | contig 21841 bp, 13 predicted proteins | sample Lox_Sample_24_FD_206723 | JGI IMG/M metagenome (GOLD analysis project Ga0335075, IMG submission 206723) | Soil microbial communities from Loxahatchee National Wildlife Refuge, Florida, United States - Lox_Sample_2.4 | ecosystem: Environmental > Terrestrial > Soil > Wetlands | place: USA...
CGCCCGTCTTGTCATCGACGTACAGGACCTTCTTCCAGGTCTGCCCGCCGTCGGTGCTCTTGAACACGCCCCGCTCCGGATTCGATGCCCACCCATGGCCCAGCGCCGCCGCATACACGACGTTCGCATCGTTGGGGTCGACGATGATCCAGCTGATGATTCCAGTCCTGTCCAGGCCGATGTGACTCCAGGTCTTGCCGGCATCCGTGGATTTGTACATCCCGTCGCCGGTCAGGAACGTATTGCGGAACTCCGGGGTGCCCGTGCCTGCGTAGATGACATCGGGGTCGGAAGGTGCGACCGCGATGGCTCCGATGTTGTTGTTCTTGAAGTACTTGTCCGAAATATTCTGCCAGTCATTGCCGTAATCGTTGGTCTCCCAAACGCCGCCGCCGCCCGCGCCCATGTAATAGCGATTCGGCTTGCTGGCAACGCCCGCAACCGCCTCCACGATCCCTCCCCGGTACGGCCCGAGGCTGCGCCACTGCAGGGCGTGCGTGAGCTGCGCCGGAGGCACCGCGGCAGCGAAGGCCGGCGTTACGGCCCAGAGCAGGCTGCTGACGAGCAACTGCGCCCTGAATCCACCCATCTTGAGCATGGCAAATGTCCTGTTCCTGACCAGAAGTCGGTTTATATGCTGTGATCCGAGGAGCTCGAGTAGAGCAACGCATTGAAGAGCAACTTGTAGGTTACTTCAGCTTGGGCCCGGTACTGCGGCCGGAAGCCAAAAAGGATGATGCGGCCCTTGCCGACGGGGTCTTCCGCTATCGCCGACCTGCCGTTGAGATATTTTCCACCGAGGATCCAACCGCTGAGCAGCGGATTGTCGCTGGCATAGGACGCGACGGAGCGCGCGCCGCCGCTCAGCTCGAACGCCGGCCCCTGCTCGAAGAAGATGGGCACCGTCGGCGTCGATCCGAAGCCTATCGGATTCGATGTATTCACCGAGATCTGCAGGATCGAGCCGGGGATGTAGAAGTCTTTGTTGCTGACGCTCGCAAGACCATTGACTACATCACTGGACTTCTTTGTTGCATACACCTCTGACGCGCGATTGAAGGTCACGATGGTCCCGCCGTCCTGCGCAAAGGTCCTCAGGCTTGCCAAACCCTCCTTTCCCAGGCCTCCTCGGAATTCGGGGGGCACCTGCGGAGCATCGACGCCTCCCCTGCCGTCCAGCCTCCCGTGACCGCGCACGATCGCTTTCGGAGCATTGTCCGGCAGGATGATGACGTCGAAGCGCCGGTTGAGGTCGCCCCTGCGAATGTCAGCATCCACGAGCCTCTCATATGGGATGTGGTTCTGATCGAAGACGAACCGCGTCCAGCCTTCATCCATCGAAGGCACCCAGCTCAGGTAGAGCCCGATGCGGGGCAGACGCACCAGCAAAGCATCGCCTCGTGGAGCTTTCCTGGCGGGCTCGATCGAGATCGGGAATTGTCTCGTCAGCGCGGCGAGCTTCGCGTCGATTCCTGCCTGCTGCGGTACATAGATCGTCCCGGGCTCGCTTCCACTTCCCTTCAGACGATAGACCCGCACCCCTTCCTTCAGCAGGGTAAACAGCGCATACAGGCTGCTGTTCGTCCGGTCGCCAATGAGATAGCCGTGCCCGTCCGCGGAGCGCTCGAAGCGCCCCGGCACAGGCCGGACCGTCGTAGTGACTGCGGCCGCCGGAACGGAGAACCCGGCCTTGACGGCGATGGCCTTGACTCCGAAAAGAAGGGGGAGCGTCTGCGCCGTGACGTCATAGGGACGCTGGAGGGGACCGCCGGGATACTGGGGAATGTTCGGATAATGCTGGATCTCGAGAACCGTTTTGGCGAACCTGCCGTAAGGTTGCCCCAGTCGTACGATGTAACTGCCTTTGGAAAAGTGCCTGCCGTCCGCATCGAAGCCCGCGTCCGCCCGCTCCACCTCCACGTCACCGATGCGAAGGACGTTGATCAGCCTGGCCGCTGCAGCTTCGTCCGGCTGCTCTGCGGGAATTACGTAGGCGTACGGGCCGCCCGACGCGCGGTCGACGGAGTTCAAGCCCACCTGATAGAAATTCCTGAGGTAGCGTTCCCGGTAGACGGCCGCATTGTTCGTAATGGCGAAAAACGCGTCGATCTGGTAGGCGACGATGTCGCCCAATCGCCACCAGCCGCCCTTCCACGGATTGGCGAAGTTCCAGCTCGATACCCGTGCGTCGTAGCCGATCCCCTTGGTCAGCTTGGCGAACGGGATATTCATCGGGCTGGCGATGTTCACGCTCGCCGATTCGGTGAGCACGCGCAACCCGCTGTGATAAGCGATGTAATCCCTGAGCGGCGACCAGAGATCATACACGCCGTAAGAGAGGACTCCCGTCTTGCCCGTCGAGGCGATTTCGAGCGCGGTGTTCGCGCCCAAGGCGTTCATCGACTGCTCGAGAAGCGGATCCACGTTCGGGTCGATCGGATCGACCCAGGGCGGCAGGTAAATGCGCGCCCCGAGCGGCCCCTGCTGGTGCAGGTCGTAGAGAATCTGCGGGTGCCATTTATTGATCAGCTTTACCGCGAGCCGCGTTTCCACCTGGGTGAAGGTGGCCCAGTCCCGGTTGTCGTCGTGTCCGACGTAATGAGCCCACAGCACGACGGGACTCACGCCTTCATACGGTGTCCCGACGTACTTCTTGTACCAGTCTACGACGAGCTGTTCCCCGTCGGGATTCAGCGAGGGCACGAGTACGATGATGTCGTTATGCAGGATGGAGAGTATCTTGGGCGAGTTGCCGGTTGCGAGCAGGTAGGCAAATTCCGTGGCGCTCTGCGAGCTGGCAATCTCGCTCGAGTGAATATTGCAGGTCACGACCACGACCGACCTGCCCTCGGCAATCAGCTGCTCGGCCGCTTGTGGCGAGGTGATGCGGGGGTCCGCCAATCTCCTCTGAATGTCGAGGTAGTGGGAGATATTGGCGAGATTCTCCGGGGCCGAAATGGTGAGGGCGATGAAGGGGCGGCCTTCGGTCGTCTTGCCGAGCTCCGCATACCGCACGCGATCCGATTCGGACGCCAGCCTCTTGAAATAAGCCGTCAATTGCGGCCAGTCGGCCAACTTGCGGTCGGTGCCGGGCTTGAACCCGAAAGCTTCCTCGGGAGAGGTGATGTGGGGAGTCGCGAAAGCAGGAAGAGCAACCAGGAGCAGGCTGCTGATGAGCAACAGCGGCCGCAAGTGTCCGAAGTTGAACATGATGGGTGCCTAGCGGCCGTTATCGGTTGATTTGATGAAATCCGCGGTGGTGTCGTGCAGCTTCTTCAGCGCCGCGGCATGCACGTAGATCATGTGGCCGGAGTCGTAGAACTCCATGTGGATGTGCGACCGCAGATCCGGCGGAATTTCCAGATGGTTCATGATCCAGACGGTCCCGTAGTAGGGCGTCGCGAGATCGTAGTAGCCGCTCTGCACCAGGACCTGCAGGTCGGGATCGCGCTTCATCGCCTGGGCCAGGTCCACCGCGACGCTGATCAGGTCTCCCTGCGGCCGCCGCGTCATGAGGTCCACGTGCTGCATGCTCCAGGGCTGGACTCTGCCCTCCAGAAGGTAGTCGCGGTCCTGGCCGAATTTGAGCGTGTCGTGCGCGTAGGTATTGAATGCAGCCACGTAGGCCGAGCCTATCGCGGTCGATTGCGGGTCATAGCCGCCGTCTTCGCCCAGCGGGTCGATGCTCGGTCCTACAAAGCGGGAATCCAGGCGTCCGACCGTCTCGTCCTGGCCGGCAAGCAGCTGATGGAAGAATTCCTGGTCGGTGACCCGCAGATTCGCTTTCTCGATGTACGCCGTGTCGAGCCCAGTGTAGTCGTGGAGCTTTTCAGCGATGGCGTTGAACTGGTCAGCGCTGAGTGAATTGCCCGCGTTCAGCGCATCGGCGTAGTCGTGCAGCGCGAATTGCTGCACCTGCTCCAGGAACGGTTGCAGCTCGGCAGGCTGATTGGGCAACCGGTGGTGGTACCACGCCGTGGCCGCATAGCTGGGCAGGAATACCTCGAACGGAAGGTCGTTGTCCGGCCAGAACCGGTTGGTGAGGTGCGTCAGCACGTTCGACTGCAGGATGACGCCATTGATGTCCGTGGAGTCCCGCTGTTCCAGATAGTTGACCAGACCGGCGCTGCGCAGCGTGCCGTAGCTCTCGCCGTAGATGTACTTGGGTGAGTTCCAGCGGTCCGCCTTGCTGAGGTAGAGCGTGATGAACTGCGCGAAAGAGGCGATGTCGGGATCCACGCCGTAGAAATCCTTCGGCACCCCGGCGCCCCCGTCCTTCCTGCCCAGGATCCGGCTGTAGCCCGTCCCCATCGCGTCGATGAAGACCTCGTCCGTCGCATCCAACAGGCTGTAATCGTTGTTCACGTCTCCGTAGGGAGCGGCCGGCGTATGCGTGTGGTCGCTCGTGACGACGCGCCGCGGGCCGAAGGCGCCCATGTGGAGCCACACACTCGAGGAGCCAGGACCGCCGTTGTAGAAGAACGTCACGGGGCGCCGGCGTTCGTCCCTGACGCCGTCCGCGACGTAAGCGACGTAGAACATGCTGCCCGCAGGCTCACCGCGGGCATTCTTCAGTATCAGGGTCCCGGCAGTGGCCGTGTAGTCGATCCTGTGACCCTCGACCGTCACACTGCCGTGGGTGACCGACTCGACCGCCTTGGGCGCGGCCGCTTTGACGGCCGGGCCGGGATTTCGGTCCGGCGGGGATCTTCCGGCCCCCAGCGCCAGTGCGCCGCCGAGGGCAACCGAGGCGATCAGCAACAGTCCCGGGGATTTCTTCATGTTGAGGTCGCTCACTATTCGACGAACTGGTCGCTCGGACTGTGTTGCTTCTCATCCTGCAGCAGCAGGATGTCCGGGTTGGTATCGCTCGCGCCCAGCAGCCAGCGGGCGAAGAAATCCATGCGCCGCACCAGCACGTAGCTCGCAAGGGGCGTATAGGGATGCCGCATACCCGGAAACACCAGCATCTCGAACCGCTTGTCCGCGCGCATCAGCGCGCTGGCCAACTGCATGGTGTTCGCGAGGTTGACGTTGTCGTCCATGTCGCCGGTGGTGAGCATCAGATGGCCGCGCAGATTGGCCGCCAGCGATGCGTTCCTCTCGATCGTGTAGATGAACCTGATGGCGCCATTGGCGCCCTCCTGCTCCCTGACGCCGTCGTAGTTCTCGCTCCAGGCGCGGTTGTAATTGTCGTTGTCGTGGTTGCCCGATTCGCTCCAGCCCGCGGTGTAGAACGTCGGGTACTGCAGCATCGCCGCCGCCGTCATGAAGCCGCCGCCGGAATGTCCCCAGATGCCCACCTTGCCCGGATCGATGAATGGATATTCGTCCGCGAGCTCGATGATCGCCTGCCGCTTGTCGGCCAGGCCGTAGTCGCGCATGTTCCCGTAACCGTACGTGTCGTACCATTTGTCGCGCAACGGGCTGCCGCCGCGGCTGCCGACGAAGACGACCACGAAGCCGAGCTGCGCGAGCGGCAGATTGTCGGCGTCGCTCGGGTTGAAAGTGGTGGGCACCGATTCGGTCTGCGGCCCCGGATACACGTATTCGATCACCGGGTACTTGCGGCCGGGTTGCATGTCGAACGGCGTGTACATCACGCCGTAGAGATCCGTGATGCCGTCTGCGGCCTTGACGGTGAACAGCTTCGGGTACTGATAGCCGGCGGCGAGCAGACGGCTGACATCCGTTTCCGCCAGCTGGGCGAGTTTCTCTCCCCGGCCGTTCACCAGCACGGACACCGGCGCCGTGTCGACTCGGGAGTAGGTGACGGTGAAGTAGCGGGCGTCATCGCTCGCCTCGACTTGGTCGTCGAAATTGCCGGGGGTCAGATCAGTGAGGCCGCTTCCATCCAGGCCCACGCGATAGAGATGCCGGTAGTACGGATTGACACCGGAGTCGCGGCTGCCGGGGCGGGCGCCGCCCATGAAATAGAGCACGCCGGCTTTCTGGTCCACCCCCACGATCGCATTCGACATCCAGGGACCGCTGGTGATCGGATGCAGCAGCTCGCCGGTCCTGGCCGAATACAGATAGTAATGCGCCCAGCCGTCCCGTTCCGACCACCAGACCAGATCCTGCCCGTTGTTGACCAGCCGGAGGCCGACGCCCTTGAAGAAGACGCGGACTCTGAGATTCAGGAACTGATTCGACGTCTCCCGGATCAGGATCGTCACCTTGCCCGTTGCCGTATCGATCACGCCGGCGTCGGCCGAACGGAAGTCGCGGTCGGTAACGACGAAATAGAGCTTGTCGGAGCCGGAAGCGACCCAGCGCGCGTTGCCCGAGTAGGTCGGAAAGCCCTTCAGTTTCAACGCGCCGCTGTCGAGCTGCCGCTGAGCCTCCTCTTCCCGCTCCGCACTCGTGGGGGGCGCCTCGGCCAGCTCGATGGTCGGCTGCACCAGCGGGAAATCCGACTCGGGAACGATGATGCGCTTGTGCGTCGCCAGCGTGAAGATCTCGACCCGCTCGACCGGAGTATTCGCCTCGCCTGGCATGGCGTACGAATAAGTCTGGAGCTGCGGGCGCGGCCTGGCGAGATTGTGGATGGTCCACAGGTCCGGCACCTTGCGGTCGTCCTCGCGCACCACGGCAAACCTGGCGTTGTCCTGCGACCAGTCTACGGGAATGGTCGGCCGCCGCATTCCCTTCGGGTTCTCTGCGTCCCCTCCGTCCTGCTTTTTCAGGGCCGCCGCCAGCTCCGGCACCACCGGCGCGGCATAGCTGTCCTTGGGCATGCCATCGGTGGTCAGCTGCGCCTCGACTATGCCGGGGTCGGCCGGATCCGCGAGCGCCTTGACGTAGTTCTCCCGGTCCATCGAGTAGAGGTTGTCGCCCCGCGCAAAGAGCACGGCCTGCCCATCCGGCGAGATGTTGGCCCACAGCGGCTGTACGCGCCGCTTGTAATCATCGAGCCGCTCGAGGCGGCCCGTGGCCAGCGTATAAGTGAAATACAGCTTGCGCGGCTTGCGGGAAGCGGGCCCCTTGAGCACCTGCGGCCGATCGGCGTCCTCCGTTCCCGGCAGCACCGCATCGGCGCGGATCTCGACATAAAAGCGGATGGCGGTGTCGCTCTCCGCAAGCCGCGGATCCTGAATGCCGAGATGCTGCGCGTCGTAGGCGAGACCCGTTTGAACCGAGAGCTGCTCCGCCATCCTGACGTTGTCCCAAAGGGGCTTGCGTGTCCCGTTCCCGGGATCGACCCAATAGTAGTCGGTGCCTTCAGGAGTCTGATAACTGAACCAGAAGCGATCGGAATGGGTGAACCAATGCGGAGTCACCGCGGTATCGAACACCAGCTGCTTCAGCTGCGCGGGCATGAAGCGCGAGGCCAGCGCATAGTTCGGCGGAAGCTCGGCCTGCTGCGAAGGCGCCGCATCCATCCGGCGCGCCTGCGTGGCCCGCGGCGCAAGCAGCAGTGCGGCGGTAACGGACAAGGCGCCCGTCCACAGCAGTCTTCGACCTTGCCGAGTCATCACGTACCCTCCGTGCTGTCGCCCGCACGCTCACCCTTCACCGTGAGGAGCCCAGCAGCTTGCTCAGGATGCTCTCGGACATCGCGCGGGCGTCCGCATTCGGGTCATTGGTCAGGATGATGACCGCGATCCGCCGTGCGGGAATGCGAACGAAGGCCGCGCGCCTGCCGCCACTCGTTCCGTAGGCCGCAACACGCTGCGCGCCGTCGAACGTATCGACCTTCCACCCGGCCGCGTAATTCGCCTTGGGCCAGGTCGACTGATACTGCAGGCCGAGCTCGAGACGGTAGAGCTCATCGACGTCCGACAGGATTTCATCGGCTCCGGGTGGCACCGCGGTCCGGTGCATGCCTATCGGGGTCGAGAGCCGGCTGACGCATTTGTCGAGCGGAGACGAATAATACGCCGGCCGCATGACACCTCTTGGTGCAGCGTCCCTTGCAGGAAGCTGCGCGCAAAGCGAGGTGAAAACCCTTTTGATGTCGCCGATGGGGAACTGCGGCAGCGTCGTTCTCGGCATGTAGCGGTCCTGCGGAGGGACGCCGAATGCGCGGTCAACATAGACGTCCCCGTCTTCCGCGACCAGCACCGTCGCGCCTCCCAATCGAGGCGCGCTGTACTTCTTGAACAGCGAGGTGATGAACTGATTCGTTACGGGCGACTTGTCGGCCGCGCGGCTGACGACATGCCGCGTATATAGATTGTATGTGTCACCGGGATGCAGCGTCAGGTACGGCATGCCCTTGTCGGTCGGGTCGTTGCCGCCATACACGAACGCCTTGTCACGTCCGATGATATGCGCCACATCCCCCTGCACGACCCAGGCCGTTCCTTCATCCGCCGAGATACCGAGCACGGTCGGATACCTCGCCAATACTTCGGTCAGGTCGGGGAGACGCTCGCGGGCCACGACGTGCATGTCGGTGGCGGTGTTGCGCAAATAGCCGAACCCCTTCTCGAACCCAGGGTAGTCCTCGATGTAGTTGTTGTTGCTCGGGGCGCCACGGACCATGAAGTCGCCCAGGACGGCCATCCCCGCCGACGAGCCGCCGATGACGCCGCCACGCTGCAGCACACCCCAGAACTCACGCTCGCTCTTGGTGCCGCCGTAAGCCTCCATGTCACGGTACTGGCGGCCGCCATCGAACCAGATGCCCTTGGCCCTGCGGATGATGGCGACGAACGCCTCACTGTCGGCGACCGCCCGGCTCTGGGTAAAGAGCACCTGGACGTTACGCGCGCCGTTTTTTCGCAAGCCCTCGCCCGCCCACGCAGGCGCAGTCTTCGTGGGTCCGCTGATGCTGTTGTTGGGCACGTCGAGAATGAGGGCATCCGGGCCGCCCGCCGCATCGATGAAGGCCTTGTATATCCGCGGCCCCTGCGCACCGCCCCCGACCGCGATGACGGTCCCGTTGGGAGGTCCCACCTTGACCGGTCCGGTACGTGCGGGCTCCGGCTGATACGGCGCGGGCGCGGGCGACGCCGCGAAGGCGGCGGGGAGCGCGAGAGCGAGCGCAAGGATGCTGCTGGCGGTGAGAGCGGACTTTTTTCGCATGATACTTTCCCCCTGAGGGTCACCCGTCTAGAACTTCACCCCCAGCCGGGCGTAGAGGAACCGGCCCGGTATGCGATACCCCATCTCGCCCTCGAAGTTCGGGGGCGCGCCGGCGGTGTACGCAATCGGGAAACCCTTGTTGAATATGTTTTGAATCCCGAGGGTGAACTGCGTGCGGATCGGCTCGATGTCGTAGGTAAGCGAGGCGTCGTTGTATATGGTCGTGTTCAATTCGTGCACGCCCTTGGTCGCCGTGGTCGGGTCGACCGTGGTATCCGAGGTGCACTCGCCGTTCGAGATGGTGAGCGCCGAGCAGTTCTCGAAGATCTTGCCGATGTAGGTCACGTTCCATACCGCATTGAAGTCGCCCTTCTCCCAGTTGAGGTTGAGCGTGCCCCTGAGCTTGGGGACCTCGAGCGTGGCGTACTCGAGCTCCTGAACCGACTGGAAGCCGCTCGCACTGGTGGCGGAGGGCAGGTCTTCGAGGAACGAACGCACGATGGTCCAGTTCGTCGTGACGCTGAAGTCCCCGAGGAAGTTCTCAGGAAGCGCGTAGGCGGCATCGAGGTCCACGCCGCTGGTCGACTCGCCGCCGATGTTCTGCTCGATATCCTCGATGAGAGTGACCGCGTTACCCGTGAGCGTGATGAGATTGCAGTATTGCGGGCTGCTCTTGTCGTAGCACTCGCTGAGAATGTATTGCGACGGCACCGTCCCGATCTCGTTGGTCAGGTCGATCTCGTAGTAGTCGGCGCCGACGCGCAGGCCCGAAACCCAGTGCGGGCTGTACTCGAAGCCGATGGTGCGGGAGATCGCCTTTTCCGGCGTGAGCAGCGGATTTCCGCCGGTCTGCGCCTCTATGCGCGTCGACCCCTGGGTATGCACGACGCCGCCGCAGCCCGCCGGCAGCGGCGTGCCTGCCACCCAGCCGCCGTTCTCCGTCGCGGGCGCGCAGGGATCCTGGTTGATGTTGTAGCTCGCCCCACCGGCGTTGTACAGGTCGGAAACGCTGGGCGCGCGGAAGCCCTGCGCCCAGCTCGCCCGCACCACCAGATCCTCCACCGGCTGCCACCGGACCTGGACACGGCCGGTGCTCGCCGAGGTGCCGTTCATCGCGCCGGCATCCGGCGTTCCCGGAACACCGCCCTGCCACCTGAACTGCGACCAGCGGTTCGCCAGGTCGACGCTGAGCGACTTGGCGAAGGGCATGTCCTTCAGTATCGGAATGTTGGCTTCCAGATACTCGGCATAGGTCCATGTCCGGCCGAAGGTCGGCTGGATGCAGCGCAGCGACGTCAGGCACTCCTCGATCAGCGTGTCGGGTATCTCCGATCCCATTTCATTCAGGGACTCCACGCCGGCCGCGACGCCCAACGGTCCCGCGGGCAGATTCACCAGTTTGCCGGTGATGTCTCCCGAGAAGTCCCGCATGGTCACGGTCGTTATGAAGATATTGGACGCCTGATTCCAGGCCGCCATGGCGGGCGTAATGGCGCTTTGTCCGGTCACCGAGTTGAAGCCCCCGAAGGGATTGATGGGAACGCAACCCGGGATCAGGATTTGATAATACTTGCCATTGATCTGGTCCCAGGTGCCGCTGGTGCCCGGCGCGGACTGGCCGGGACCGTTGCACTGCAGCCCCCCGGGTGAATCCAACTGCTCCGAGAGTCTCTCTATGTTCGTGAAGCCGGTGTCCTGCGCCGTGTCGTAGGTCCGGCCATAGTTGAAGACGCCCTCCCAGCGCCAGTCGCTGCCGATGGCATGGAAATCGCCGTTCAGGCCCATGCGCAGGGTATTGGTGTCGATGTTGTCGCGCGAAACGCGGTCGTAAGCCGCCGGTATGGTCTCGTTGTACTGACTCAACAGGTAGTTCGGCGTGCAGGAGGCCACGGCCACGCCGCCGAGGGTTTTGCCGTTGGGGCAGTATTGGGCGGAATTTCCGACCAGATCGACGCCGAATGGGTTATATGGATTGTTCGCGCCGATGCCATAGGCCGCGCCGTTTACCTGGTACGCGCCTCCTACGCCCGCGCCCCAGGCCGACCCGATCTGACCCACCGAATCGTCATTGTTGTACGCGGCAAGCGCGGTGAAGGTTATGTTCCTGGCCAGCTGATAATGCGCATTGAGGTACAGGGACTCGTTCTGGTCCTGCTTCGTGAGCATGAACTGGCTGGGATAATAGGTGGCGTTGAAGAGCTCATTGGTGAAGCCGCCCAGCGTCGGATTGTAGTTGGGCCCGCCGCCCGGTTGCAGCTCGCAGACGCCCTTGCTGGTGCAGACACCACTGCCGATCATCTGATTGTCGAGCGCGGGGCTCTGGATCGTCAGCGTCGGCGGGTCGAAGCCCGGCAGGTAATCGGTCTGTGTGAAGGGGCCGGGGGCGCTCTCATAGCGATTCTGCGCATAAACCGGCATGGTCGACTGGAACTCGCCGCTCAGCATGATTCCGGACTTCTCGCTGCTCTTGCCGATGGAGAAGTCGTACTCGTTGGTCTTGCCATCCAGGCTGTGGCCGGGGCTGTCGTACGCGCCGGTATACGCGTGAGCTTCGGCGCCGTTGAAATCATTCTTCATGATGATGTTCACGACACCCGCGATGGCGTCGGAGCCGTAAACTGCGGACGCGCCGTCCTGAAGAACATCGACATGCTGGATCATGGACGCCGGAATCGCGTTCAGATTCACGGTGCCGTCCAATTGGGGGGTCCATCGCTGACCGTTGACCAGCACCAGGGTGCGGCTGGCGCCCAGGTAGCGCAGGTCGATCTCGGTCGCATCGCCGTTGCTGCTGTCGGACTGGGCCGCCGACGTCAGCGAGGCGCCGGCCTGAGGGATGTTCTGCAGCACCGAGGAGATGGTCGTGAAGCCCGACTGCGCGATCTGATCGGCCGAAATGCTCTGGATGGGCTGCGCGGCGCCGGCGCTCGACTGCAGGATGTGGGTACCCGTGATCTCGACCGTGGCCAGCTCCTGGATGATCGGCGTCGGGTTCCGGGCCGGCGCCGGCGGACCCGCCTGCGCGAGCTGAATGCTCCCGGCTGGGCCGGCCGCCTGGGCTACCCGGATGCGCGCGGCCTTCTTCCTGGCAACGCTCCGGGCCGGCGCCGGCCGGGCCGCCCGTGTGCCCGCGGACGCCTGATCGGCCGCACTGTTGGTTTGCGCCTGTGCGTACGCTACCGGGAGGGTCAGGGCCGACAGGGCGCAACCCATCAACGCATAACGGACGCCGCGACGAACGGTTTTGTTCACTGTTTTATTCACGGACGAAGCTCCTAAGGTTCTAGTCACGGATGAAGCTCCTATCCTTTAGGATGGCATATGGGGATATCCGACACCCAAAACTTGACTCCCGCCCGGCGGGGCGAACTGCCGCCCCGCCGCCTCTTGCCCCGTAAATCGTAATCACTGCGGAAGCGTATTCAGGATTGCACAAATCTGCGGCGGAGGTTCAGTCGGGGTTGGAATGAGCTGATTCCGGATTGGAAACCACTGCGTATCGGCCGCGGTCTACTATGAAACGCGACCAACTGCCGTGCACAACAGATAGTCTGCGTGAATGGCGGGGACACCGGCTTCGGCATGCGGCATCAGGTGACCAGGAGAACAACGTGAATCCGACCGGTGAACGAGACCGGCTGCACTTCTCGCACTTGCCGACGCCGTTGGAGCCGATGGACCGGCTGGGGCGCTACTTGGGCGGCCCTCACCTCTTCATCAAGCGGGACGACTGTACGGGGCTCGCGACCGGCGGAAGCAGCACCCGCAAGCTGGAATTCCTCATGGCGGATGCCATCGGGACGGGCGCGGACGTGGTCATCACACAGGGCCCGATCCAGTCCAATCACGCGCGACAGACCGCCGCCGTCGCGGGCAGGTTGAACATGCAATGCGCCCTTGCCCTGCAGGATGCGGCCGAGAGCGACGACAGGCTCCACCTCGACTCCGCCAATGTGCTGCTCGATCGCCTGTACGGCGCCGACATCCACCGCTATCCCGGCGGTTTCGACATGGAGGCGGCCGTGCGCGACCTGGCGCGCAAGTACGAGGCGCTCGGCAGGCGTCCCTACGTCATTCCCGCCGGCGGCTCCAACGCACTGGGCGCGCTCGGCTACGTGAATTGCGCCTTCGAGATCGTGGGCCAGCTGCGCGAGCAGGGGCTACGGATCGACCGGCTCGTGCATGCCACCGGCAGCGGCGGCACACAGGCCGGTCTGGTGGTCGGCTTCCAGCTCACGGAAATCAGGATCCCGGTTGTCGGTATCAGCGTGGGGACGCCCAGGTTGGCGCAGGAACATAAGGTCTACGGGCTGGTCCGGCAGACGGCGGAGCGGCTCGGGCTCGAGCAGATTCCACCGAAGAGCGGTGTCACGGTGAATGCCGATTACCTCGACGGGGTCCACGGCGCCCCTACGGCGGGCGCCCTCGCCGCGGTCGCAACCGTGGCCCGATACGAGAGTATATTGCTGGATCCGGTTTACACGGGCAGGGCGATGGAAGCCCTGATAGATCTGATCGTCAACAAACACGAATTCAAGAAAGACGAGAATGTCCTCTTCCTCCATACGGGCGGCCATGTCGGGCTCTTCGGCTGCGTGGCGCGCATCGACGAGTTCCTGACCGATGAGAATCTCATGGCGTCGCGGAGTGCCGATGTCGGCGGCGATGGACACTGACCGGCGGCGGGGCGAGGCGCGGCCGCAGCCCGGGCCCGCGGGCCATGGCTTGGTCCGGGCCGTGGGCGTCGTCGTGGTGGCGTTGTCCGCCGTCGCCCAGGAATACGGCAGCGGCATCAACTTCGTGATGCCGCACAGCCTCGAAAGCTATCCCGGCGCCGCGGGGCTGGTGCCGCTCGCCATGCTCGTCGCCGGCATCCTGCTGATTCCGCAGGTCGTGCTCTTCGCCCGCTTCTCGATCGTGATGCCGCGCGCGGGCGCCACCTATGTATGGCTCACGCGCGGGCTCGGGCCGTATGCCGGATTTGCAATCGCTTTCCTGTGGTTCGTGGGCATCTGCGGCGCCATCGGCTTCCTGGCGTTTGCGACCGGCACGTTTCTCGGCGACGCCGCGCACGCCAGCGGCTTTACGACGCCATGGTTCACCACGCGCACCGGACATCTCGTAACGGGCCTGGCCGCCATCTGGCTCCTCGCCGCTCTGCACGTCAGCGGAGTCAGGAACTACGGTTATCTGATCTATGCGGCCGGCGTACTGGTGTTCCTGGCCGCGGCGATCGTCATCATCGCGGGCTTCACGGCCGAACCGGCGGCCGCCGTCGCCCGGATCAGCGCCGCCGCCGGCATCCATGCCACGCCCGTGGCCTCACATCCCTCGGGCACGGCATTCGTCTCGGTGATCGGGCTGCTCATGTTTGCCTATGGAGGCCTGGATGCCTCGACTTCGCTCGCGGGCGAAGTGGCCGACGCTCGCCGGAACATGCCCCGCGGGATCGTCGCCGGGTGGGCGATCGCGCTCGTGCTCTACACACTCGTTTCCTACGCGCTCTTTCACGCCGTGCCGTGGTGGACCGCGCTGCCGATCGTGCAAGCGGGCAAGGGATACCTGTTGACTACTCCTGCGCTGGTGGGATTGCTGACACCGCGCGCCGTGGACGTGTTCCTGAACGTGCTGGTGGCGATCGTCGTGGTCAAAACCATCGCCCCCCAGCTGCTCGATGCCAGCCGCTTTCTTTTCGCGTGGGCACAGGACGGGTTCGTGCAGGAGCAGTTCGCGGGCACCAATGAGGCCCATGCGCCGGCGGCGGCCGTGGTCTTCTCGGCCCTCATCGGCAGCGTTTTCCTCTTCGACGCGGTATTTGGCGGCTGGCAGATCGGGGTCGCCCTGCGCGCGATAAGCATCGCGCTCGTGTTCGGGGGGCTGGGACTCGCCACCTTGCTGCTGGCGTGGTGGCCGAGCTGGCGGCGAACGCGCGAATTCGCGCCGCAGTGCGCGCGCGGTGCCTCCGTGAAGGCCATGGCCCTGTGTGCGGTGTTGATCGGCGTGATCCTCGCGGTCTCCGTGGCTCATGAGCACGGCACGGCATGGTATCTGCAGCCGTGGTTCCAACTCGCCATGGCCACTCTTCTTTCGATTGCGCTCGCCCGCAGGGCCCACAGTCGCGCGATATCGCAAGGCGGTGACTTTTACGCACGTTTCCGGACGCCGCCGCCGCAGTAGTTCCGGGAAACGTATCTGGAGAAAAACATGAAGCTATTCGATTTGCCGAAACGGACTTACACGGAGTTCGCCACTCCCCTGGAGCCGCTGCCGCGCCTCAGCAAGGCGCTGGGCGGTCCGGAGATATGGATCAAGCGCGATGACCAGCTCGGGCTCGCCGGCGGCGGCAACAAGACGCGCAAGCTCGAATACGTCATGGCGGCCGCGCTCAAAGACGGCGCCAAGGCAGTCATGACCGTTGGCGCGGTACAGTCCAACCACTGCCGCCTCACGCTCGCCGCCGCGAAGCGGGAGGGGCTGGCGTGCTACCTGGTGATCGAGGAGCGGGTCAAGGGCAGTTACTCTCCCCGGGCGAGCGGTAACAACATGTTGTTTCACCTGTTGGGCGTGAAGCGCATCTTCGTCTCGCCCTTCGGCGCCGACATCAAGGCCGCGATCGTCGAAGCCCGTGAAACGGTCCGCAACGAGACCGGAATCGAACCGTATTTCATTCCCGGGGGGGCTTCGAACCCCCTCGGGGCAACGGGCTATGCGGCGGCGGTGCTCGAGCTGTTGGGACAGTGCGCAAGGGACCATCTGTCCTTCGACAGTCTCATCGCCCCGAGCGGCAGCGGCGGCACGCACGCCGGGCTGCTCGCGGGCAAGGCGCTCTTCGGCTTTCCCGGAACGATTCTCGGTGTGAGCACGCGCCACGCGGCGGCGGCGCAGAAGGCGCACATCGAGTCGCTTGCGCGCGAGACGCTCACCTTCCTCGAGAGCAAGGCGACGCTTCCGCCGGATTGGGTGACGGTCGGTGATGAGTGGGTCGGACCGGGCTATTCCATTCCCGACGAGCGCACGATCGAGGCCATCCGCCTCTTCGCCGACGAAGAAGGTATCCTTCTCGACCCGGTCTACACTGGCAAGACCGCGGCGGGATTGATCGGCATGATTCGGCGCGGAGATCTCGCCAAGGGCAAGCGGGTGCTTTTCTGGCACACCGGCGGCTGGCCGGCATTGTTCGCCTACGGCGATAAGTTTCCGGTCGGCGGCAAGGCCGCGTGAGAGCATCTTGAAAGGATCCAGGACAAAGATGCGGCGGGCCGGCGTCCTCGGGGGCATGGGCCCGGAGGCGACGCTGGTCTTCCTGGAGAAGTTCTACTCCCTCACCCGCGGCCGCCTCGAGCAGGCGCGCCCCGCCCTGCTGGTGAACATCGACCCGCGGGTGCCGGATCGAAACAAGGCCTGGAGCGGATTCGGCAACAGCCCGGCGGCGGCACTCGCGCAGATGGGGCGAGGCCTCAAGCGCGCCGGCGCTGATTTCTGCGTCATGGCCTGTGTCACCGCCCACGGCTGGGTGGAGTCGTTCGAAAGGGAGGTCGGCATCCCGCTGATCCGCATGCCGGATGTCGTCGCCGACGCGTTGGGCACGGGTGGCGGCGCCAACGGGCCGGTCGGCCTCCTGGCGACCACCACGACCCTCGAGATGAAGCTCTTCCAGAACGCCTTCGCGGCACGGAACAGCTCGCTCATCGTGCCCGACAGGATCGGGCAGGAAGCGCTGATGCACGCGATCTACGCCATCAAGAAGGGAGAGGAAGCCCGCTCGAGCGTCCTCGCCGTGGCGAAGTCCCTCGTGGCGCGCGGCGCTCGCACGGTGCTCCTCGGTTGTACCGACCTGAGCGTTCTCAGCCCGCTGCAACTCGAGCGCTGCGCCGTGGTTGACGCGCTCGACCTTCTCGCCGAGCGCGCGCTGGCCGAGATCGAGAAGCAGCCGCAAGCGGACAACGCGGCAGGAGGTTGACGTCAGTTGGTCCGGGCGTCAGCCTGACGGTGCTGTGCGTCAGCGACGATCCTCACCTCGGTGATCAGCTCACCCGCCGGATCCAGCCGGTGAAGATGATAGACGGGGCGGGTGGCCATGGTCGGCGGAAAATCGCCCTTGCGCAGCGCGGTGGCCGTGCAGGGCGCCACCATCACCGGGATGTTGCCTATCCCACCCCACGTCGAGCGGTGTACGTGCCCGCAGAATACGGCGACCACCCGCCCTGAGCTCCCCAGGGCCTGTTGCAGAGCAGCCATCGCCTGCGGCGTCACGAAGTTGAGCGGATCCGGCCCCACCCGGACCGTGAACGGCGGATGGTGCATGAAGACCGCGATGGGCTTGTCGGGCTCCGCTTCGATGAGCGCGGTCAGGTGCCGGGCGCGCTCCGCGGAGAAGTCACCCTTGTTGGTGCCCGAGCCGACCGTGTCCAGCGCGATCAACCTCACGGGAAAATCCTCTACCGCATAATCGAGGAAGCGGGAGCCGGGCGCCGCCGGCAGCCATCGCGACAGCGACTGGCGCAGATTCCCGCGGTCATCCCGGTTTCCGATGGCCACGTAGACTGGTGCCCGCGCCCGGGCGATCAGGGAGGCCACGGCCGCGTAATCCTCGCGGCGGCCGCCGTGGGTGACATCTCCGGTATGGATGATCACATCGGCAGGCGGATCGAGCGTGTCGATGTCGGCGAGCGTGCGCTGCAGATCCGCGGTTCTGCCTGCGGCGCCGTCCGCCCCGAGCGCGATGTGTGTGTCGGATATCTGCGCGATGATCATGTCGCGATGCCGGTCTCGCCCGATCGCCCGCCTTTATAATACTCTCTCAGGATCTCGACGACCTCGGGCCGGCTGAACTCGGGCGGTATCTCAACGCCCGTGGACAGCATCTCGCGCAGGCGGGTGCCGGAGATCGCAATCTGAAACTGCGCATCGTGGGGACAGGTCCGCGATGTCGCCATCCCGTAGCATTTCCGGCAGTAGAAGGTGACGTCGAGCTTCAGCGCCTGGGTTCGCAAGGCGCCGTCCCACAGCTGATCGAAGATCCGCTGTGAATCATACGGGCCGTAATAGTTGCCGACGCCCGCGTGGTCGCGTCCGACGATGAGGTGCGAGCAGCCGAAGTTCTGCCGGATGAGGGCATGCAGCAGCGCCTCGCGGGGGCCCGCGTAGCGCATCTCGATGGGGTATCCCGCCTGGATCACCGTTGCCGGACGGAAGTAGTTGTCGACCATGGCCTGAACCGCCCTGGTGCGCACTTGCGCGGGAATGTCACCGGGCTTGAGCTTGCCGAGCACCTGATGGATGAAGACCCCGTCCAGCACTTCCAGCGCGATCTTCGCCAGATACTCGTGGCTGCGGTGCATCGGATTGCGCGTCTGGAAGGCGGCGACGCGCGACCAGCCCTGCTCGCGGAACAAGGCCCGCGCCTCGGCCGGCCGGATGTAGAGCGCGGGATAGCGCCGGGCGTATTCACCTTCGCTCAGAACCAACAGACGTCCGGCGAGGTTGACCTCGCCCTGGCTCATGACTTTGGCGACCCCCGGATGCCTGGCATCGGTCGTACCGTAGACCTGCTCTGCCTCGAGCGCCTTGTCGATGGCGTACTTCTCGCCGACCGCCAGGATCGCCAGGATCTCGCCGCCCTCGCTGTCGGCGAGAGCCACTTCCTCCCCGACCCGGATGCGCTCCGCGACATCGCCTGCGACGGACAGCGTGATCGGAATCGGCCAGAAAAGGCCGCCGGACAATCTCATGTCCACGCACACGCCGCGCCAGTCGTCCTGTCCCATGAATCCATCGAGGGGCGTGTAGGCGCCCATCCCGAGCATGAGCACGTCCGAGACCGCGCGCGAATCGAGCTCAATCCGCCGCAGCCCCCCGGCGCGCGCCAGCGCTTCCAAACGCGCCGGCACCGGCGCCAGCAACGGTTTGACCGCGTCCGAACCGTGGGGGAGTACGAGCTCTGACATGCGGCCGCGCCGGATCAGTCGATGATGTGATACACGGGCGCCTTCTCCATCTCCCACCGGCCGCTGTCACGGTCGTAGCGCGAGAGAGTGAAGCAGTGCCAATCCTGGTCATCGAGCCGCGGGTGATCAGCGCGGTAGTAATAGCCCGGCCAGCGCGTTTCCTGACGGAACAGGGTGTGCTGCGTCACGCATTCCGAGGCCAGCACCCGGTGCTGCAGCTCCCACGCGCGCTGCAGCTGGTGGAGGTCTTCCGCTCCGAGGCAGGCAAGATCTTCCTTCAGCATCGCGAGCAGCTCGAGCCCGCGGGTGAGCAATGGCTGGTTGGTCGTGTAGTGGGCGCTGATGCCGCCCACGTATTCATCCATGATCTTCTCCAGGCGCTGCAGCCCGTGCAGCGGCAGGATATAGCTCGGCGAGACCGTGCCGGCCACGATCTCGTTACGGCCGATGCGGTAGTTCTCCAACGGCTGGTAGATGACCTTCTTCAGCCGCGCGTACTCGGTCTCGCTGACTTCGGGCCGGTCGTTGCTGCGCTCCATGACGTATCTGACGGCCGCCTTGGCGGCGATGCGGCCCTCGGTGAAGGAGCCCGAGGAGAACTTGTGGGCGGTGCCGCCGATGGTGTCACCGGCGCCGAACAGTCCCTCGACGGTCATCATCCGGTTGTAACCCCATTGGTACTCCGCCGGGGCATAGTCCTCCGGTCCGCTGGCCCAGGCCCCGGAGCAGGTCGCATGCGACCCCATGACGTAGGGCTCGGACGTCGTCAGCTCCGGGTTGATCTCCTTGGGGTCGATGTTCTGCGAGGCCCACACGACGGCCTGGCCGATGGTCATGCCGAGGAAGTTCTCCCAACCGATGGTCTCCTTGTGCGGATCCTTGAACGCCTCCTTGGTCACCATGCGGATGGGCCCGCGGCCCGCCTTGACCTCCTCGAGCAGCGCATGATTGCGCAGACACGTCGGCACCGGATGGTGGTTGACGTAATCGCCGACCATCTTCTCGATCGAGTCGCGCCAGAACGCCTCGTAATCCTGTCCGTAGGCGTTTTGAGTGTAGGTCTTGAGGTGGAGGAAGTAGGCGCCCACCGGGCCGTAGCCGTCCTTGAACCGGGTCAGGACGATCCGGTTTTCCATCTGGGTCATCTTCGCGCCCGCGAGGATCGGCAGGGCGTAGGCGGAGGCGCTGCTCCACGGCGCATACCACGTCCGGCCCATGCCTTCGCCGACCGCGCGCGGCTTGAAGATATGCGATGCGCCGCCTGCCGCGACGATGACCGCCTTGGCGCGAAAGACGTAGAAATCGCCGCTGCGGACGTTGAACCCCACGGCGCCCGCGACCCTGTTGGGACGTTTGCTGTCCATCAGCAGGTGGGTCACCATGATGCGGTTGTAGACGGCGCTCGCCGCCTTGCGCGCGGCCTCGGCGACCAGCGGCTTGTAGCTCTCGCCGTGGATCATGATCTGCCACTTGCCTTCGCGCTGATATCTGCCGGTCTTGGGGTCCTTCATGATCGGCAGACCCCACTCCTCGAACTTGTGCACCGTGGCATCGACGTGCCGCGCGATGTCGTAGCCGAGATCCTCCCTCACCAGCCCCATGAGGTCGTTGCGCGCGTAGCGCACGTGATCCTCGGGCTGGTTCTCGTTCCAGTGCATGCCCATGTAGCAGTTGATCGCATAGAGGCCCTGGGCCACCGCGCCGCTGCGCTCGATGTTCGCCTTCTCGACGCAGACGATCTTCAGGTCGCGTCCCCAGTAGCGGGACTCGTAGGTGGCGCCGCACCCGCCCATCCCGCCGCCCACGACGAGAATGTCCGAGTCGACGAATACGGTTTTGCGGCTCATTACACCAACCCTTTCTTCAGGCGGTCGCGGGCGAGCTTCGGCAGCGAGTCGACCTTGAGCGCCTCGGGCTCATGCGCCAGCTCCTGCGAGGCCAGCGCCGCGGCGCTCGGCGGCGCATACGCGGACGGACCCTTGATCGATCCCCAGGGCGTGGTCCTGATGGGCGAGACGAAATTCTTCTCGCGCCCGTCGCGGAACTTGATCCGCCACGACACCGTCGCTTTCTCCTCCTCGCGCAGCACCCGCACGCTGTGGCCCAGGGGCGCGAAATCGGCATAGCCGCGGCAGTCGATCGCCTGCTGCGGACATGCCTTCACGCAGGAATAGCACTCCCAGCACATGTTGGGCTCGACGTTGTACGCACGGCGGTACGTCGGGTCGATGTGCATGATGTCGGACGGGCAGATATCGACGCAGTACCCGCAGCCGTCGCAGCTCGTCATGTAGACAAACGTGGGCATTGACGATGCTCCTCAGTAGTTGTTCGGCTGGCGGCGCACACTGCCGAAAGACGCCGGATGGTCGGCCGGAGCCGGCAGGTTGGCGCGGAAGCCGTTCGCCTGCTCGATGCGCTTCTGCAACGCCGCGGCGGGCTTGTAGAACATGTGGGCGAACTTCGACCACGGAACGGAGGCGAAGAGCACGGTGCTGGAGAGCACGTAAAGGCCGAAGAAGACATCCGCCCAGACTTCATTCCCCGCCGCCTGGACGCGAGCCCATGCCAGCGCGAAAGTCGCGCTCGCGAGCAGCGACAGGATGAAGAGGTCGGCGCGGACCAGCCGCAACGGCGAGCGGCCTTCGGCCGCGACGTCGACCCGCTGCAGCAACCAGTACCAGTAGCCTCCGACGCAAACCAACACCGCGCCGAGATACCAGAGCTCGGGCACGATGGCCGGTCCCGGCGCGGCGGCCGTTGGATACGCAAAGACCATGACGGCCGTGGTGACGACGTAGAGCACGAAGCCGTACATCGTCAGGAGATGGGTGATCCTGCGCCAGATACCGCAGAACTCG
>Ga0335075_10004481_pt1 | contig 21841 bp, 18 predicted proteins | sample Lox_Sample_24_FD_206723 | JGI IMG/M metagenome (GOLD analysis project Ga0335075, IMG submission 206723) | Soil microbial communities from Loxahatchee National Wildlife Refuge, Florida, United States - Lox_Sample_2.4 | ecosystem: Environmental > Terrestrial > Soil > Wetlands | place: USA...
ATTCCTGATTGCGCCATTTTATTGTTCTCCGGACAGGCTGCAACCAGGAGCCTATTGGCGAAGGCCGGCAAAGCGTGGTGCGATTTTGAGGTCTTATTGAAGCCGATTCATCCCGAGAAATTAGTGAAATTGATCTTTGAACGCCTGCAAATAGACTCGACGAAGCTACCGTGTCGACCCGTCGAAGAAAATAGTAAGCCGCGATTGAAAGCCACCTCCTGACCTTAGAAGTTCTCGGTTAACCTTTCTGGCAAGCTCGTTTCATCTCGCTCGCATCCACCGCGGAGCTGGGTGCTATACTGGCGGCCATCCCCTGAATCGCAGCGAACCTCCCGTACCCAGCCAAGGAGCCGAACCGTGATATTTGAGCTTTCGTCGCCGCGTCGCGCACGTACCGGCGTTATTTTCCTGTTCTCTGCCTTCATCGTCCTGACGACGTGGTCCTCTCTTTCCGCGCAACAAACGACTCCGACAAATTTAGACCCGCTGCACGCATGGGCCGCGGGGAGCGACCCGGCGACGTTCGAGACGTGGGTCAATCAGCGTCTGGCAGCCGCGCAGGCCGACGTCGACAAACTTGTCACTGTCAACGGACCCAGGACAATTGCAAATACCCTGCGCCCATACGACGATGCCGTCAATGAACTGGCCATCGCCGGCAACGAGTCCTACTTCATGTTCGCCGTGGGCGATACAGCGCCGCTCCGGAACAAAGCCCAGGCCATGTCCTCTAAGGTTTCCTCCGCCAGCACCGATTTGAGCCTGAACCAGAACGTCTATCGCGCGCTGGCTGCCCTGGCCCCACCGACCAATGACCCCGCAACCAAACATTATCTTGAGCGCACGCTGCTGGAATATCGACTCTCCGGTGTAGACAAGGACGAAGCAACCCGTAAAGAGATTCGTCAGCTGCAGGACAAAATTACCGCACTTACCCTCACCTTCAATCGCAACGTAGACGACGACGTTCGAAAGGTGACGGCGACGCGGGAGCAACTCGATGGTATGCCTGCCGACTACATTGCTCGGCATAAGCCGGACGCACATGGAATCTATACTCTGACCACCGACCCTCCCGACAGTTTTCCGGTACGCAGCTTTGCCAGCAACTCTGACCTGCGTCTGCGGATGTTCCTCGCCTACAGTCAGCGAGCCTACCCCAAGAATGATGCAGTCCTGATGGACCTGCTGAGCGCACGCCAGCAGCTCGCAACCACACTGGGATACGCCACCTACGCGGACCTGGCCACTGCCGATCAGATGATGGGTTCGGCGAAAAACGTCCAGGCGCTCCTGGATCAGGTGGATGCCGCGTCGCGCGAACCAGCCGCGCGGGAGTATGCCCGGCTGCTCGCCTTCGCCAGGCAACGGCAACCCGGTCTCACCAACATCTCCATGGCGGATTCAGGCTATTGGACGGAGCAGTACCGTCGCACAAGGTATGACTTTGATGCGCAATCAGTCCGGCCCTACTTTCCATACAACGAGGTGCAGGCCGGTATTTTGAAAACTGCCGCGCGTCTCTTCCACGTCGAGTTCAAAGCGGTCCCGGATGCGAAGGTGTGGGATCCGTCCGTCTCAACCTTTGACGTGTACGACAATGCCGAGCCAAACAAAGGCAAGCGGCTGGGTCGCATTTACCTGGACATGCACCCGCGCACCGGCAAAGACAAGTGGTTCTCCAGTGCGCCTCTGGTTCCCGGCATCGGTGGACGCCAGCTGCCCGAGGGCGCTTTGATCTGCAACTTTCCCGGTGGAACCTCCGGCGATCCCGGCCTGATGCAGTACAGCGACGTCGTCATCTTCTTTCATGAGTTCGGCCACCTGATGCATCATGTGCTCGGCGGACAAAACCAATGGGCGGGCGCAGGCGGGTTCAACGTCGAGGGGGATTTTATCGAGGCGCCCTCGCAAATGCTGGAGGAGATGTTCCACGATCACGCCATCCTGGCATCCTTTGCAAAAAACTACAAGACCGGTCAGACCATCCCCACCGAATTGGTTGACCGCATGAATGCCGCCGACGCCTATGGTCGTGGTAGCTGGGTTCAGTTCCAGCTCTTTGCTTCCACCTATGCTTTGCAGTTGCATGACCGGCCGCCGGCCCAGGTCAATCTGGATGCTCTGCTCCGGCAGGACTCCGCGAGATTTTTGCCGGAAACGTTTGTCAATGGCGATCGCTTCTACGACTCCTTCACCCACCTGACCGGCTACGCTTCCAACTACTACACCTATGTCCTGGATAAAGTGATTGCGCTGGATTTCTTTTCGCAGTTCAACAAGAACAATTTGCTGGATGGACCGACGGCGATGCGCTATCGCCGCACCGTTCTGGAACCGGGCGCGACCAAGCCTGCAGCCGAGTTGGTGAAGGATTTTCTGGGTCGACCGCAGAATATCGACGCCCTGAAAGCGTGGATGAATGTGGAGTTTCAAACGGTTCCCGCCGCCAAATCGAAATCAGGCCAATAGAAGCTGTCTCATAAACTCGAAATCTCTCGATGCGTCTAGGATGAGACCTGCAATCAAAGCGGGTCTCAGGTTGTTGGCCGAAGCCACGAGGCCATATATGAGACAGCTTCTAGCACTCGGGGCCTTTCGCCCCTTGGTACACTAGGGTCTGAGCCATGTTTGAAAACCTGTCAGAAAAACTTCAGCGCGCCTTCAAAAACCTGCGCGGCCAAGGCACCGTCACCGAGGAAAATATCGGCGAGGCGCTTAAAGAGATCCGGATCGCGCTGCTCGAAGCCGACGTCAACCTGAACGTCGTCAAAGAGCTGATCGAGCACATCCGCACCAAGGCTTTGGGTCAGGAGGTGCTGACCGCACTTTCTCCCACGGAGCAAGTGATCAAGATTGTTCGCGATGAACTGGTCGCAATGCTGGGAACCGACACAGCCCGGTTCAAATTTGCATCACAGCCGCCGACTGTCATTCTGATGGCGGGGCTGCAAGGTTCCGGCAAGACCACGACCTCCGGCAAGCTGGCTGCCTGGCTGAAAAAGGGTGGACATCGCCCGTTGCTGGTTTCGGTCGACGTGTATCGTCCCGCCGCGCGTGAGCAGCTCCAGATCGTTGCCAAGTCCATCGGCGCCAATCTGTATCAAGGCGATCTCAAAGGTGAGGCTGCAGGTCCCGCGCTCGTGGAGCGTTTGGCCAAGGAAGCTCGCCGCGAAGCCATCATCTCCGGTTGCGACGTCATGATTGTCGACACCGCTGGTCGTCTGCACATCGATGAAGGCCTGATGACTGAAATGCAGTGCCTGAAGTCGCTGCTGAACCCGCAGGAAATCCTATTCGTCGCCGATGCCATGACCGGCCAGGATGCGGTTCGTTCGGCGAAGGAATTTCACGATCGCCTGGCGCTCACCGGTACCGTGCTGACTAAGATGGACGGCGATGCGCGCGGTGGCGCTGCACTTTCCATCCGCCATGTCACTGGCCAGCCCATCAAGTTCATCGGCATGGGCGAAAAACCCGACGCCTTCGAGCCCTTTCATCCAGACCGTATCGTCAGCCGCATTCTTGGAATGGGCGACATCATGACGCTGATCGAGAAAGCGGAAGAACATCTCGATCGCAAAAAGTCGGAGGAACTGGCGAAAAAGGCGTTGCTCGGCGATGGCTTTTCGCTCGAAGATTTCCGTGAGCAACTGCGCCAGATCAAGAAAATGGGCTCGCTGCAAAGCATTATGAAAATGCTGCCCTCGGTCGGTCCGTTTCAGGGAATGCAGCAAGCCGCCGGCAATGTTGACGAAAAACAATTCGTCCGTATTGAAGCCATCATCAACTCTATGACTGCGGCGGAGAGAAAAAATCACGAGCTCATCTCCGGTAGCCGTCGCAAGCGCATCGCACGCGGCTCCGGAACCAGCGTGCAGGAAGTAAATCAAATGTTGCGCCAGTATGCGCAAATGCGCAAAATGTTTAAGTCGATGGGAAAGGGCGGCGCTGTGCAACGCCGTCTCATGGGCTCGCTCGCCAATATGCGCGGCGGCCGCTAAGGAAGCAGACACTCTCGCCGGTATGCGCACGGATACGTGAAGGACTAGCTTGCTCAAATTACAGGACCAACTCGACCAGATCAGCGAACAGACGCGAAGCCTGGTTCAGCCCGAGCGCCTGCAGCCCAGCGAAGATGCCGTTGCAGAATTATTTTCGACCGGCATCGAGCAGCAGATTCTTCCGGTCGGAAGTATGGCGCCGGAATTTTCTCTTCCCGATGCGAATGGTCGCATGGTGCACTCTGCGGATCTACTGGCGTTGGGACCCGTGGTCATCAACTTCTTCCGCGGGCGCTGGTGCCCGTACTGTCTGACGGAATTGGAGGCGTGGAACAATCTCTATCCCGCTTTGCGCAAACGCGGTGCGCTGCTGGTGGCAATCTCTCCGCAGACGTTACACCAAAATGATCTGTTGCTGCAGCAGCACCCATTTCCATTTCCGGTATTGAGCGATCCGGGATTGGTGGTCGCGGAGCAATTTCGCATTGCCTACCCCATTCCCGCATATCACCAGAAACACTACCGCAGCATCCTCGTGAACATTCCCTTTATTAACGACGATCCTTCCTGGCGCCTTTTGCTGCCGGCCACCTATCTTCTACGTTCGAATGGAAGCATCGCATTTGCGCAGGCACACGCAGATTTCCGTGTGCGTCCGGAGCCGGAAGAGGTGTTGGCTGTGCTGGATCGCGAACCGTCGCGCTAAAAATTCAAGCCGAAATGCGGGTTCGCGTTGGTTCCTGTGATTTTGATGGGAATTTCCGTACCCGCGCCGTTCTTGGAAAAGAACGGATCCAGCGGTGTCAGCAACTTCCCTTTCCACCCGCCCACGATCTTTGAAACAGAAGCCTGCATGCGCGCATGGCCCGTAAAGTCGAATTCGCTGCCGTCCAGCGCGTACACTCCTGCCAACTGAATCTCTGCGCCCGGCACAGTGCAGACAAGCTTGGGCAGTCTTAGCTTTCCGTTTGCAAGGTCAAAAACCCCGTTCATGTTCGCTTGCACGTCTTGTTGCCCCGGCAATTGCACTCCGGTTTCGTTGTCCAGGTCTTTCGCTTCAGCCGCCTTTCCGCGACTTCGCAAGCTCAACTGATCCATCTTCTTTTGGATGTTGTCATTGGTAAATGAAATATCCTCCACCGAGAATGTTCCATTCAACTGCAGCTTCTGATTCACCGGTTGATTTCCAGGAGGTAAATAGAACTTCGTCTTGAGTTGTACACTTCCCGTCATCACGGGAGGATCCGTCTTCACGCCCAACTCCAGCAGGTCCTCGATGCGCCCCTTGTTAATCGTCACATCGAGATGGATGTCGTGACCGGGCTCGCCTTGGGCGCGCACCACATCCCCAGTTGCGGTGACATCGGTGTGCAGAAAATGGGCCTTTACCGGCTGTAGATAGGTGTTTCCGTTCGTTCCATTCACGATGGCGTGAAACTGCGTGGTCAGGTCCACTTTGTGCCCGCTCACATCAACGCTGAAGTCTGGTGTATCCGTAGTTCCGTCGACGTTGATCGTGTCCAACTGCCCGGAGTACCTGCCCTGAGAAGACAGCATACCGGCGATTCCATGAGTCGTGCTCAGATCCGCGTGGGTAAAAGAATAGCTTCCATTCACTGGCGTATCGGAGGGTTCATCCGCATTCCAGGGACCGAAATTCCCGCTGGTCGCAATGTTCCCTAACGGTTTGGGATTCACCAGCTGCGCCACAAAATGCATCGGCTTATTGTTGCCCACCCGCGTCAGCGTCAGAGAGTGAATCTGGAATTGTAGCGGGACCTTGTTCGGCTTGTCGGTCATGATCGTCAACGTTGTTTCGTCGCACGTAATCTTGTCGATAAAAATCGAAATTTTTCCATGACTCTTTTTCGATTTCGGCATCGCGGAACGCTGTCCCTTGGGCGGAATCATGATCTGTAGCCCACGCAGCTGCACTAATCCGATGTGCATCGGCGACCGGAATACATCCAGCAAAGGTGTGTGAAAGCTGAACTGGGCTACTTGGATTTGCGGCGGCAAGCTGGGATCGAGATTGGATCGAAGGCTCAAATTCTTGCCTTCCACATTCAATCCGTGAAGCACGGAAACGTCGAATTCCCCGAGCTGCACCTGGCTGTCGAACCGTCGTGAAAGGGTTTGAACGACGCGCGCCCGCAACATGGGCTCCGCATGGTGGATCGCATATTGCGCCGCTATCAGGCCAGCGACAATAAGTCCAACAACGAAGGCGAGAATGATGAGAACAATGTTGCGACGGTGGTGCAGGTTTTTTCTTTTGGGTACGTTCGGATCTTTCTCCACTCTTGCTCCGATGCAGAAAAAGCTCGAGAAGATTCTTTGGAATCAAATTTATAGCGCTTTAGAACCTCGCGCCGGCATGTGCCGAGCGGTCCACGCTGTCCTATCAGTAGAAATCAAAAAAATAGCGCACCGCTGGGGCGCGCTACTTTTCTTCCTGAGTTTTTCCTATGCAGGTGTCAGCGCCTGTGCGGGCGTGTCGACCAGCGCAGTTCCGATGTCGGCAGCAATCTTCTCCGCCGTAAAGGCTTCCAGAACATCTCCAATTTTGATGTCATTGAAGTTTTGTATGCTGATGCCGCACTCCATGCCATTGCGAACTTCGCTCACGTCATCCTTGAAGCGCTTCAGTGAAGCCAGCCGCCCCTTGTAGACTTGCACTCCATCGCGCATCACACGAACTTCCGAATCGCGCTTGAACATGCCGTCCGTCACGCGACAACCAGCCACCGCACCGACCTTGGGAATCTTGAAGACATTGGCCACTTCGGCGCGCCCAAGATAATTCTCCTTGATCGTCGCCTCCAGCAATCCCAGCATGGCCTTGCGCATTTCATCCTGCAATTCGTAGATGATGGAATGCAGTCGAATGTCCACGCCCTCTTGCGTGGCCAGCTCCGCAGCTTTCCGCTCCGGCCGCACGTTGAATCCGATGACAATCGCATCCGAAGCCGAAGCCAGCAGAATATCGCTTTCCGTGATCGCGCCCACTCCAGAGTGAATCACCTTCACGCGCACCTTCTCGGTCGAAAGCCGTGGCAACGATTCCGCAAGAACTTCGACAGAACCCTGCACGTCGCCTTTCAGGATGATCGGCAATTCCTTTACGCCGGCCTGTTTGATCTGCTCCGCAAGACCTTCCAGCGAAACGCGTGACGACTTCGCCAGCTGCGATTCGCGCTCCTTCATCTTGCGGTATTGCGCGACGTTCTTGGCTTTGTCGCGATCCGCAACCACAGTGAACACGTCGCCGGCATCGGGAATGCTTTCGAGTCCAAGAATTTCAACTGGCGTTGAAGGCGTCGCTTCCGTCAGAGCGCGTCCGCGATCGTCGAACATGGCACGCACCTTGCCAAACGTGTTCCCGACCACGAACGTATCGCCTAGCCGCAGCGTGCCGTTCTGCACCAGCACGGTCGAAACTGCGCCGCGACCACGATCCAGCTTGGACTCGATGACTGTGCCCAGCGCGGGACGATCGGGTGAAGCGCGCAACGTACCCACATCCGCGACCAGGCAAATCATTTCCAGCAGCAGGTCGAGATTGATGCGCTTCTTGGCAGAAACATCCACAAACACAGTGCTGCCGCCCCAGGATTCAGGCACCAGGCCACGATCGCCAAGCTGCTGCTTCACGCGATCTGGCTGCGCATCCGGCTTATCGATCTTGTTGACCGCAACAATGATTGGAACATTCGCTGCCTTGGCATGATCAATCGCTTCCAGCGTCTGCGGCATCACACCATCATCCGCTGCCACCACGATCACAACAATGTCCGTGACCTTGGCTCCGCGCGCACGCATGCGCGTAAACGCTTCGTGACCCGGAGTGTCGAGGAAAACAATCTCGCGCCCAAAAGCAGGCGAGTCTTCTTTGCTGATGCGAACCTTGTAGGCGCCGATGTGCTGCGTGATTCCGCCAGCTTCGCCCGCCGCCACTTCGGTTTCGCGAATCGCATCGAGAAGCGATGTCTTTCCGTGATCGACGTGACCCATGATGGTCACAACCGGAGGACGCGTCACTTCCAGTTCATTCGTGGTCTCCTGCGTCAGCAGGTTCTCCAAGGCCTCGTTGGCCATCTCATCTTCAAAGCTGATGACCTGGGCTTCTGCGCCAAACTGCCGCGAAACTTCCTTAATCAACTCTGTGTCGAGCGATTGGTTCACCGTCACAAACACGCCACGCTGCAACAGCGTCGCGATCAAATCCTTGGCTCGCAGATCCAGCTTCTCCGCCAGGTCTTTCACGCTGACGCCATCGGTCACGGTAATGTTGCGAGTAATCGGAACCGGTCCAGTAGGAATCTGTGCTGCGCCCAAACGCGGCGCAACCATTCCCTTCATTGGACCTTCCTTCGACTTTTCGTAGCGATTGTTTCCGCCACGCCGTTGCGCGTGTCCACGCGATGGCCGATCTGGAGCACCGGCTGGAGGCGCCATGCCGGGCGCTACACCGATTCCTGGACGAGGAGCTCCGAAGCCCGGACGGCCAGGTATTCCCGGACGTGAACCAGGAGCGCCTGTGGGATGCTGGCGTGTCGGATGCATTGGACGACGAACCCCACCCGGACCCACCCCAGGCCCTGAAGCGGGACGGGAGCCATACGGTGCTCCACCCGGGCCGCCTGATCCTTGCGGACGTGGGCGTTCGAAAATCGGTTTGCCGCGCTGCATGCCGCCCAATGTCTGGGCTGCACCTGCGGGCGCTGTATAAATCGGCCGCGGGCCCGTTTGCGGCATAATCACGCGCTTAACCGGCGGGACGGGCGCTATGGGGGTCGAGGATGCAACCACCGGCTCTGCTGTTTGCGAACTCACTGGCGCAGGCGTCGAGCTGGCAGCTACCGGCTGTTCGACCGTGGCTGCTGGTGCGGGTGGCGCTTCAACCGCAGTGGGTGGAGCTTGCGGAATGCGCGTTGCTGCTGGCGTGACACTGGAAGCTGCCGGCGTTGCCGGCTTCACTTCTTGCGGAGCGCTTTTCGCGGGCACGGCCACAACCGTGGAAGCGCCCGCTAATCCCGACGACGGCGGCTTCACAATCACCGGACCCTGCGGCGCGCGAGAAGCAATGGCCGGAGTCGGCGGTGGTGTCGCGGACACAATCTGTGGAGCCTGACGTGGCAGGGGAACAATTCTCCTTGGCGCGGGCTTCGAGCCTGCCTGTACACCGGCAGAAGCAGGAGCAGCGGGCGACGCGCTGACCGGTGTGCCGGCGGATGCGGGCCTATTGCCTGCAGGCGCAACCACTGAAGTGCTGGCTGCAGGCGGAGCGGAAACGGTAGGCTTCGCAGCTCCAGCTGCGGCGGCCGTTACTGTGGGGCGCGGTGGCGCAGCCATCACACCACGAGGCGATCCCTGATTTTCTCGCTGTTCTTTTTGCTGCTGAATGGCGCGCAAAACATCTCCCGGCCGGGAAATGTGCGACAAATCAATCTTTGGCTTCTGCTCGACCGCGGCGGCCCTTGCAGGCGCATTCGACGCGGATTTTCCACCGCGGCCCAGGGCGGCGCGCACACGCCTGGCTTCGTCTTCTTCTACCGAACTGGAGTGCGTTTTCTTCTCTGTAACTCCCACCTCGGGCAGGATGTCGAGAATCACTCTGCTTTTCACTTCCAGCTCTCGTGCTAAATCGTTAATTCGAACTTTACTCATCCGTCTCTTTCGCCTTTTCCGAAACTGTTAGCTGCTCATATGGTGCCTCGTGATCTGCAGTCAGGTGTGCATCTTCTCTCATTATCCCCTGAAAATCGCATCGAAATTGCTAATTTTCGTGCTGCCACCAGCTTCTGCGGCCTGAATCAGGGTTTTTCCTTCTCTTCCCAGGTGTCCAGATCCGGTTCCTCGGCGTCCGGCGCGTCCACGGAGACCGGCTGATCGTCGTTATCCGTTGCGGTCGCATCTTCCAGGAAGTTCTTCATCAGGCTTTGAGAATCTCCTTCGCCCTCCGCGTCGGCTATCTCCGAAATTTCACCTTTCCCAGTCAGTTCCATCTCGTCAACCAGGTCCAACGTTGGAACTTCACCGGGTTCCAGCTCCGAAATTTCCTCGGAGACTTCCGACTCCTCGGTTTCCTCCGCTTCAACCTCCGACCCTGCCCCTGCCTGTTTATCGAGCGCCGCCTCATTGGTGTCTTCCGCTTCCGACGACTCAGTTCCCAGCGGGCCGGCATCCGTATCCGCAGCGGCATCCAGTTGCGCGAAATAATGCCGAACGGCAGTGCCGATCTTCTCCAGCGTCTTCTCTCCTATGCCCGGTACTTCTTCCAACTGCTCCGGCGTCATATCCGCCAATCCCTCAACGGTGGTGATACCCGCAGCAATCAGTTTCTGGATCGTGCCTTCGCCCAGCTCCGTCACCTGCTCGATCGGCGTCGTCACGGGTCCAGCCATCGCCTGCATCTGCTGCTCGACTTCCTGGCGCTTTTCTTCCTCGCTCTTGATGTCGATCTTCCAGCCCAGCAACTTCGCCGCCAGGCGCACGTTCTGGCCTTTCTTGCCGATCGCCAGCGATAACTGCGTGTCGTCGACAATCACTTCAATCTGCTTGTCTGCCAAATCAATGATGCTGACCCGGCTCACCTTAGCTGGCTGCAGCGCCTTCTCCGCAAAGGTCGTGATCTCTTCGCTGTACTCGATGATGTCGATTTTCTCGCCGCGCAATTCGCGAATGATCGACTGCACGCGCATACCTTTCATGCCGACGCAGGCGCCCACCGGATCGACATCCTTATCGCGCGAAACCACGGCAATCTTGGTCCGCTCCCCGGCTTCGCGAGCAATGGCACGAATCTCCACCGTGCTGTCGTAAATCTCCGGCACTTCGCTCTGGAACAGGTTCTGCACCAGTTCCTTTGCCGCCCGAGACACCACCACCTGCGGCCCGCGAGCATTGCGATCGACGCGTAGCAGCACCACACGCACCCGCTCACCCACGGCAAATTGTTCTAGGCGCGACTGCTCACGTTTCGGCATCCGAGCTTCCGCTTTGCCAATGTCGAAGATCACATCCTGACCCTCGATACGCTTGACGGTTGCGTTCAACACTTCGCCCACGCGATGCGCGTACTCGTTGAATACGGTATCCCGCTCGGCCTCGCGAACTTTCTGAAAGATGATCTGCTTGGCCATCTGCGCAGCGATCCGCCCCAACACGTCAGTCGGCTTGTAGTAACGCAGTTCACCGCCCACTTCCACTTCGGGAGCAATACCGCGCGCCTCTTCCAGGTTGATCTGGTTCAGCGGATCTTCCACAAGCTCCGGCGATTCCACCACCGTCTTGTAGGCATAGGCGCGAATCTCGCCGGTCTCGCGGTCGAGTTCGCCACGCATGTTCTCCAGCGTCTTGTAATATTTCCGCGTCGCCAGGGCAATTGCATCTTCCACCGCGCTCACCACAATCTGCGGATCAATGCCTTTGTCCCGGCTCAAAACTTCAATCGTTTCGTAGAGTGCACTTGCCATAGTTCGTCTCAGCCTTTATCTGGCGGAATGTAACTCGACCGCTTCGGAAGCTCTGAATTAATCTGCTGCTTGAGCTGCCAAAGAGGATGCGAGATGTGAATCTCAAAGTTTCTACAACTAAATTTCAGGGACCAGGTTTGCCTTCAAAATGTTCGAGAAGGCGATGGTGACCTTATCGGCGGCTACCGTTTCTGTCTTGTTCTTTCGCTTCCGCACCGTGCTCACATCCAAATCCAGCGTATCGTTCGTCACGTTCGTAATGCGCCCCTGCCAATGGGAATTGCCCTGCACAGGTTCCATCGTTCTCAGCTTGGCCAGGCTCCCCGCGAACCGCACATAATCGTCGCGGCCATGCAATTTGCGATCCAGGCCGGGCGAAGAAACTTCCAGCGTATAGTCTGCCCCGGGAACCAGTTCCTCTACATCCAGCACCGTCCCAAAATCCTCGCTGAAGGCCTCACAATCTTCCAGTTTGATGCCGGCCAGCTGGTCGACCGATACATGCTCGGGCAACTTTAGCTCGGCATCCTTCGACAAATTCTCCTGGGCTAGCTTCGCCCGGCTGGCAGCGTCCTTTTCTATATAGATGCGTAAGGCACGGTGCTTGGGACTGCCAAGATACTCCACGTCCACCACAGCCAGCCCGTGGGATGCGGCGACACGGTCCGCCAAAGCGCGAATTTTCTCCAGATCGAGGGCCATGGAATCGTACGCAGCTGCAGTTTTCCTGAGCAAATTCCAGAGCAAATAAAAAGTGGGCTCTCGCCCACTCATTTCTCCCGCCCCGGCCCATCCGCCACAGGCTGCCGGCGACAAACTTAGGACAAATTCAGGACAAACTCTGTCTGCTTCTTTAGGATACGCCCGTTTCCAAGGGATTTCAAACCCGGCCACCGGGTAGTGTCCTATTTGTGCGTTGGCGGGGCTAGCTTCGTCTGGTTCGCTCCGTATACCTCTGCATCTCCATCCTCTTCTTGTACTCCCCTCCGCCCAATCCGCTCAATTCTCTGACACATTTATGAATCCATATGTCGGGATGCATTGCAGTTTCGCTGATATAGGCGCGGGTAAGAAAGTCATCTCCAAGGGCCTTCTGCTCGGCCTCTGTGGGATTTGTCAGGGTGAGCCTAGCCTCGATACGCTTGAGCGTCCTAAGCAGGTTCTTTGCGGCTTCGAGCAGTAGGCCGAGAAGGATGCAGCCTGCGACCCCTAAGCTAATTATCCAAGCGTTCGCGATTCCCATGTTTCCTGTACCCCTATTCTTGAGATTGGAGATAAGGCTATAATGAGAGACCTAAAGGGGAAAAGGCCGGGGTTCCAGCCCCGACCCTTTAATTCGCTCACCCACATGCGAATCTTCGCAGAGGAAGAGTCTGTATGCAAGCCAGCTATTCATGGTGGGAATTGCTGGCCCCTACAAATATTCCAAGTTGGTTTCTTCTTGGCGCAGCAATTTGGGCTGGCTGGATTGCCATAAGAACCTTAGGAAAGATTAGCGTCCAAACTGATTGCATTGAGAAGCAAACCCACCTGATGCTCGTAAAAGAGAGAGCGCACATTACCATCGCAGCTATTCCACCTAGCGAACCGGACGATCCTACTGTTCGCATCAGAGAGATGTCCCCCCCTCCTATTCAAATCGTCAATCAGGGACTGGCTTATGCCTATGACGTTTCCTGCCACGCGGCTTACTTTGCCGATCCAGAGCGAAACTTGGCGAGGCAGCCAACGCTCTACCCTTATCCCATTCCGGCGGTTCTCAAATCGACGCAAGAATTCCGTATCGACTTTCCGATTCCCCTGATTTTGCCTGGGTTGGGAGATGGAGGAATTGACCCCATCGACAACGAAAGACTCTTTGCCCACATCTATGTAGCTGTCTCCTACCGGGACGTATTCGGCGACATGCCTAATGCCCTGCTGCATCTGCTTTGGAAGATTGACATCGAAACCATAGAAACCGGCAATCCAGATGATCCCTATGTACAAGTAGACCATTCGGAGTGGGAGCCTATTGACTCGACTCCAGAACTGCTTCAACCAGCACCGCAGAATTAGTACACTACCTGAACCCATCGTGACTGGAGTCCCCCCGGTTGCTCTAAGGTATTTGGAACATTACAATCAGGTATGCAACCTGCGACCGACCATTCTGCCAAGCGGAATCGTATCCGCTCAAGCCGCCTTCCCATCCCCACGCGTGCCTTATGATTGAACTCCCAGTTCCTGAAGCCCTTACTTTCGACGACGTTCTGCTTGTCCCTGCCTATAGTGAAGTGGTTCCGAACCAGGTAGGCACGCAAACGCAAGTCACCCGCAACATCACCTTGAATATTCCGCTGCTCAGCGCCGCCATGGACACCGTGACGGAGTCGCGCCTCGCCATCGCCATGGCCCAGCAAGGCGGCATCGGCGTCGTGCATCGCAACCTCTCCATCGAGCAGCAGGCCGCCGAAATCGACAAAGTAAAGCGCTCGGAAAGCGGCATGATTGTCGACCCGGTAACAATTTCCCCGGAGCAATTAATCTCCGAAGCCCTGGAAGTCATGCGGCGCTACAAAATTTCCGGCGTTCCCGTCACCAAAAATAAAAAGCTGGTCGGCATCCTCACCAATCGCGATCTGCGCTTTGAAACTCGCACCGACATCCCCGTCGGCGAGGTGATGACGAAAGACAATCTGGTCACCGTCGCCGTCGGCACAACGCTGCAGGAAGCCGAGCAGATCCTCCATCAGCATCGCATTGAAAAACTGCTGGTCGTCAACGATCAGTACGAATTGAAAGGCCTCATCACGGTCAAGGATATTCAGAAGAAATTGAAATATCCCAACGCCGCGAAAGATACGCAAGGCCGTCTTCGCGTGGCCGCCGCCATTGGTGCCACCGGAGATTTCCTGGAGCGCGCCGCCGAAATGATTCGCAATCGCGTCGATGCCCTCGCGATCGACTCTGCCCACGGACATTCCTCGCGTGTGCTCGATGCCATCAAGCTCATCAAGAAAAACTACCCTGACATTGACCTGATGGCCGGCAACATCGCCACCTACGACGGCGCAATGGCGCTGATCGACGCGGGTGCGGACGCGATTAAAGTCGGCATCGGCCCGGGATCCATTTGCACCACCCGCATGGTCACCGGTGCGGGCATGCCGCAGATCACGGCAATTTCAGAAGCGTATCGAGCCGCCGGGCCGCGCAACATCCCCGTCATCGCCGATGGAGGCGTCAAGTATTCCGGCGACGTGACAAAAGCCATTGCCGCTGGCGCCAGCACGGTGATGATCGGTTCCCTGTTCGCCGGCGTCGATGAAAGTCCGGGCGAGACCATTCTCTTTCAAGGCCGCTCTTTCAAAACTTATCGCGGCATGGGTTCCATCTCCGCCATGTCCCAGGGTTCCGGTGAGCGCTATTTCCAAAGCTCGCGCGATCTTGGCGAACATGAGGAGTCGATGGCCGCCTCCGTCGTTTCTCGCGAAGGCAGTGCACAAAACCGCCTTGGTAAATTTGTCCCCGAAGGTATCGAGGGCCGCGTGCCGTATCGCGGACCGCTGGAAGCCATGGTCTATCAGTTAGTCGGCGGCCTGCGCTCCGGCATGGGCTATCTCGGTTGCGGCACCATCGATGAGCTGCAGAAGAATGCGCGCTTCATCCGCATCTCCAACGCCGGCCTACGCGAGAGCCATGTCCACGACGTCATCATCACCCGCGAAGCACCCAACTACCACGTGGAGTAATCGACGCGAAATAGCAAGCCGCTTCTAGGAACGCCCCACTTGCAGCCTACGTGGGGCAATCGCGTAATATAGCTGCACAACAAAGATGAAAGCGATACTCCAGCGCGTGCTGATCACGCACAGCAGCGCTCCCAACGCGTACATCGATTGCGCAATCACCACCCGTCTCCGAATCGCCCGCCGAATTTCTCGCGGCGTATCTTCTTTAATCAGCCCGGCATGATTGGCATATCGCCAGCAGCTATACAGCACAGCTCCCAGCAATAAAATATTCAACCAATAGACCACCAACGCCGTACGATAGGCGATAAACGCGGCCAGCAGCTTGGTCGAAAACGGCAGCAGTGTCACCGCAAATAAAAATGCGATGTACATCCAGGTCAAGTCTCGATCGCACCGCGCCAGAAAATTCATCTGCGTCTGCTGTCCATTCCAGAAAATTCCCAGCGTCAGAAAGCTCATCAGGTACATCACAATGCTGGGAGTCAGAAGCGCCAGAGCACGCCATAATTCATGTTCGGAGTGAATGCCTGCGGGCTCCGGCAGGCGAAGATCCAACACCAGCAGCGTCAAGGCAAACGCGAACACCCCGTCGCTCAGGGCTGCGAGTCGTTCCGGGCTTTGGTTGGCAATCTTGTTGTACAGCGTCACCATTGCGGTTGAGTGTATCAGGCAGCCTTCCGCGGGTTAGGCTAAGGATGGGCAACGCAGCCTTGCTCATCGGTGTCCAACCGAAGCTCCAGCAACATTTCAGCATCGCTCAAGGAGAGACTAACGAATGCGAAGTCTGCAATGGCTGACTGGGGCAACCACCGTACAGAAACGCGCACTGCTCACCACTTCGCTGGGGTGGATGCTCGACAGCATGGACATGATGCTGTTCTCGCTGGTCCTGGTCGACCTCGAGCGCGATCTGCATATGAGCGCGGCCACCGCCGGCCTGCTGATGACTCTCACGCTGATCTCTGCAGCCATCGGCGGCGTATTTTTCGGATGGCTCGCTGACAAGATTGGGCGCACCCATGCCCTGATCTTCAGCATGCTGATCTACTCCATCTTCACGGCTGCTTGTGGACTGGCCCACTCGGTCGTGCAGCTTGGGATTTTCCGTTTTCTGCTCGGCCTGGGCATCGGCGGCGAATGGGCGGCCGGTGGCGCGTTGGTGGCCGAGACATGGCCGGATGAACACCGCGGCAAAGCCATCGGCATTGCCCAAAGTTCCTGGGCCCTGGGATATGCTCTTGGCGCAACCATTACAGCACTGGTCATGCCCCACTTTGGCTGGCGCGCGGTGTTCTTTGTCGGCGTGCTCCCTGCGTTGGTCACAATATGGATTCGCCGCTCGGTGAAAGAGCCGGAGATATGGCAGCAAAAAGCCGCCACCATGCCATTGCGCAGCATGTTTCAAGGCAAGCTGGGGCGAGCAACTCTGATCACCGCCTCCATGAATGCCGCTTCCTTGTTTGCCTGGTGGGGCCTGTTCACGTGGATTCCGCGATTTCTTTCGCTACCAGTTTCGCAGGGAGGACGCGGGCTCAGCATCGTGCAAACTTCCGAGTGGACCATCATCATGCAGGCCGGCACTGCCCTTGGCTATCTTTCGTTCGGCTACCTCGCAGATATCCTGGGCCGCAAGCGTGTCTATATAGGATTTCTGCTAGTCGCCGCCGCGCTGGTCCCTCTCTATGCGCATACCCGCGATCCACATCTGCTGCTACTATTCGGTCCTATCGTAGGATTTTTCGGTACCGGCTTCTTCAGCGGCTTCACCATCATCGCCAGTGAAGTCTTTCCCACTGCGGTCCGCGGAACCGCCATGGGCGTTGTCTACAACGTTGGACGATTTCTCGGCGCGGGCGCTCCGTACCTGATCGGATTCATTACGGATATCAGCGGCATCGAACTCGCGCTGTCGTCTATCTCCATCGCGTTTCTGGTCGCCGCCTTCATCGCCATGGGCCTCCACGAAACCAAATCGCATGTCCTGAGTTAGCGATTCCCTGGCCAATCCGCAGGGAAGGTCGGCAATATCGCTTGGCTGACTGGACCTTCACAGCCGCGCTAGAATAATGCTCGACTATGTCTTACTGGAAGCACATTCCGGCTTTTCCCCTGTCGCAATTTGTGGCCTGCTTCTGGTATTGGGAAGGCGTCCCACAGACACCTGCGAAGGAACGTTTGATGCCGACTGGAGAGCCTTGCATTATTGTAAACTTGCGCGACGGTCCTCTCCGACTGTACGCTTGCGACGATTTCAACCGCAGCCAGACGTATGGGTCTGCCCTACTCTCCGGCGCCGCCACCGGGCCGATCGTTATAGATAATCAACAGCAGGACCGCGTGTTTGGCATCCAATTTCGCTCTGCCGGTGCGTTCCCTTTCTTTCACATTCCCGCCGACGAAACGGCAAACACTGTTGTCCCGTTGGACGATCTATGGCGCAGCGGCGCCTCTGAACTCCGCGAACGTCTACTGGCAGCCACAAGCGTAGAATCCATGATCCAGGTCGCCGAAACCATGCTGATCGCGCAGGCCGCTCGCAGTTTAGAGCTTCATCAGGCCGTGAATTTTGCCCTTGAGCGATTTTGCAGGGCTCCTAATGCAGAGACCATGGCCGCCGTCTCCGATCGAATCGGACTGAGTCAACGGCATTTTATCGCTGTCTTTCGCGAGCAGGTCGGCCTTACACCCAAAGCATTCTGCCAGGTGCGGCGTTTTCAATATGTGTTGCATTCCATCCATGGCACATCGCGTGTAGATTGGGCCCAGGTCGCGCTCGCCAGCGGCTATTACGATCAGGCGCATTTCATTCACGACTTTCGCAGGTTCTCCGGGCTCACTCCCTGTCAGTATTGGGAAAGTAGAACTCCCCACTTGAACCATGTGCCCATTTCCTCCTAGGTCAAATTTTTACAATCGAAGACTGCAGATTTTCAGCAAAGATTGTCGTATCGGAGGAAACACCCATGACAGTCAAACCAATCCCGGACGAGTACCACAGCATTCAACCGTATTTGATGTTCAACGGAGCAGCCCAGGCAATGGAGTTTTACAAGAAGGCCTTCGGCGCTACCGAGCGGCTCCGCATGAAGCAGCCGGACGGCCGCATCGGTCACGCGGAACTTCAAATCGGCGACTCTTGCATCATGATGGCAGACGAGAATCCGAAGATTGAAGCCTTCGGTCCCGCGCACTATGGAGGCAGCCCAGTCTCATTGCTGATCTACACCGAAGATTGCGATCGGCTATATCACCAGGCCATCGCCGCCGGCGCGACAAGTGAACGCGAACCCGCCGACCAGTTTTATGGCGATCGCATGGCTGGCGTTAAGGATCCCTTCGGCTACAAATGGTTCATCGCAACCCACATCAAAGACGTGTCGAAGGAAGAACTGGAAAAACCGCACTAAAACCCACGCCGAGCATCCACCATCATGGCGATGGAAAATGCGCGAAGTCGGTCAGCTTGCCAGTGCCCGGCTTCGCTTTGGGTTGTCGAAGTATTCTTCAATCTCCTCCAGCGTTTTGCCTTTCGTTTCCGGCAGGAAAATCGCCACGACCAGCAGATAGAGTACGGTGCACGCAGCGAACAGAAAGAAGATCCGTGAGTAGCCGTACTTGCTGACGAAGGGAAGGAAGATGCCCGCAAGAATCGTCGACACCATCTGGTTCAATACCAGCGCGATGCTCATGCCGTTGGAACGAATGCGGGTCGGCATCAACTCCGACAGCGCCAGCCATACGCAGACCCCTGGGCCGAGCGCATAGAATGCCATGAACATATAGAGACCCAGCGCCACCAGCCAGCCGTGGCCTGCATTGGGAACCCGGCCGAGCACAGCCTTCTGTATTTTCAGCGGAGCCGTGCGAGCTTCTTCGATGTTCGAAAACGGATCTTTCAGCAGCGCCTCAAACTTGCTGTTTGGAATGGCCCCTTCCCGTGTAATGTGAATCGGAGCCACGCCCTTCTCGTCCGATCGGACAAAGCTGGTTTCAGCAGTAAATCCGCCATAGGAGTAAATCACCTCCAGCGATGCGCGGTCTGGATCGATCAGACCTCCGCTGTAATTTTCTGCAGCCAGCAGTTTCTTCGCCACATTCGCATCGAACGGTAACGTCAGCGTCTGGTTCGGCTGCACCATCGCCTGAATCGCATCGCGGCAATTCAGATTCGCATGTTCTGTTTGAATAAACAGCAGACCGACTCCAACCATCGACACGATGATCCCTGACGTCCCAAGAATGAATAGGAATTTTCGGCCCTTCGTATCGACCAGCGTCATGCCGACGATCGTCACCAGAAAATTCACGCAGGTGAAGATGACATATCCCCAATGCGCGCTCAGGTCGGAGAGTCCGCTCTGCAGCAAGATGCCGGTGTTATACGCGATCAGCGAATTGATTCCAGTGGCCTGGTTGACCAGCAGAATGGCACATGCCAGCAGAAACGGAATGACATATTTGCGACGCAGCAGAGAATCCTTCACCTTGGTTCCAGCCGCGGAGGTGGTTTGCGCAGTGGCTACCCGCGCAGTTTCTTCCATCTCGTTCAGTTCAACATCTGCTTGCTCTTTAGTTCGCGAGCGAAGCAGCGCAGCGTACGCCTTGTCCTTTTTTCCGCGTTTGAATAACCAGCGAGGTGACTCTGCCAGAAAAAAGCTGCCGAGAACAAACAATACTCCTGGCGGCAGGGATACCCAGAAAATTCGCCGCCATGCCTGGTTCTTGAATGCGAAGATCGCGGCAGTACTGGCAACGCGTTCCACCGCTGTGACTCGATAGCTGTAGTAAATTCCGATTAGCGCCGCCGATACCAGGCCCAATGTAAGCAGCCACTGGAACACGCCCGTCCCTTTTCCTCGATTCGACGCCTTGAGACATTCCGCCAGATACAGCGGCACCACAATCCCAATCAGGCCGCCGCTGATTCCCTGCAAAAGCCGCCCAAAAAACAATGGGCTGTAGTCATGCGACAGAGCGATCACGGGAATGCTGCATACAAACAGGATTCCGCTCAGCATCATCAGCGGCTTGCGTCCCATCCAGTCGGCGAGCAGCCCGGCAAATAAGGTGGAGATCACACTGCCAAGCAACACCGCAGCAACAATAATCGACAGCTGCCCGGCGTTCAGGTGCGAGGTCGCCTCCAGATACGGCAGAGCTCCGCCAATAATGCCAACGTCAACTCCATACAACAGGCCGCCAAGGCCCGCGACTAAAAGAAGAAAGCGGTTATATATGATTTTTGAATCGCCCAGTGCAGGCGAATGGCTCTGCGCCGCTTCAGAATTGGTCATAGAAAGACTTTACGACGGACGGCGATGCCATAGAAAACAAAGTCGCTCAGAAAACTCCTCCGGCGCGACATCGACTCCTCCTGCGTGCCTGAAAGCCGCGACCCCTCGCACCCCAACTTGACATTCATTTCCATGATCGGATAACCTCCTTGGCAAGGTATGAATCGCTGTCTCCACAACATGCAAATGCCCATGCGAATGCCAATCTGCGTTTGCGGGCGGCTGTTTCTGGAGAGGCGAGCAATCTGATAATCCACCTCTGATCAGAAGATTCAGTTACCCGCAGCGATACGCTAGCGGGTTTTTCTTTTTGAGCATCACAAAATCAGCGCCGTCTTAGGAGAAATCGAATGTCTGAACCGAATCAACATCGACCCGCCACTCTCGCCGTTCACGCCGGCCAGGCTGTCGATCCCACGACCGGATCGCGCGCCGTGCCCATCTACCAGACGACTTCTTACGTGTTTGACAATGCCGATCATGCGGCCGCCCTTTTCGGACTGCAGCAGTTCGGCAATATCTACAGCCGCATCATGAACCCCACCAACGATGTTCTGGAGAAGCGTGTGGCTGCGTTGGAGGGCGGAGTCGCAGCGCTGGCGACTGCCTCCGGCCAGGCAGCGGAAACCCTCACCATCCTCACGCTGGCAAACTCCGGCGACGAGATCGTTTCCACCACCTCGCTCTACGGCGGTACCTACAATTTGTTCCACTACACCCTTCCCAAGCTCGGCATTAAAGTCCGCTTCGTCGAAGCCGACGACTACGACGGGCTGCGCAAAGCCATCAACGATCGCACCCGCGCCGTCTATACCGAATCGCTCGGCAATCCCAAGCTCGATGTAGTCGACCTGGAAAAGCTCGCATCCATCGCGCACGAACATGGCCTTCCTCTCATCGTCGACAACACTGTTCCTTCCCCGATCCTTTGCAAACCTATTCAGTGGGGTGCAGATATCGTCGTCCATTCGGCCACAAAATTCCTCGGCGGGCACGGCAACAGCATCGCCGGCGTCATTGTCGACAGTGGCAAGTTCGACTGGGCGAAGTCCGGGCGCTTTCGCGACTTTGTCGAGCCCGATCCTTCCTATCACGGCCTTTCCTATACCGGGGCATTCGCCAACCTCGCATTTATCCTGAAAGCCCGCGTACAAGGCCTCCGCGACACCGGTGCCTGCTTGTCTCCTTTCAATGCATTTCTCATTCTGCAGGGGATTGAAACCCTGCACCTGCGCATGCAGCGCCACTCAGAAAATGCGCTCGCCGTCGCCAAGGTTCTCGAAAAGCATCCCGGCGTCGAATGGGTCAACTATCCTGGCCTCGCCAGC
>Ga0335075_10004483_pt1 | contig 21822 bp, 21 predicted proteins | sample Lox_Sample_24_FD_206723 | JGI IMG/M metagenome (GOLD analysis project Ga0335075, IMG submission 206723) | Soil microbial communities from Loxahatchee National Wildlife Refuge, Florida, United States - Lox_Sample_2.4 | ecosystem: Environmental > Terrestrial > Soil > Wetlands | place: USA...
CATCGGCGGGGCGCCCCCCCCCCCCCCCCCCCCCCCCCCCCCCCCCCCCCCCGCCCCCCCCCCCGCGCGTGGGGGGGGGGGTTTGCCCCCCCCCCACCCCCCCCCCCCCCCCCCCCAGTACGGCCGTTGTGGTGGCTCAGGGGTGGATTCGTTCGCCTGACTCGGGTTCGAAGAGGATGATCCTTGCCGGATCGAGCCACAGCTTCGCCCGGTCGCCGCGCTTGATCTTCGAGGCGGCGTCGAGACGGGCGACCATCTGGCTGGTGTCGCCTCCGGCGAGCTCGGCCAGTCCGGCCGAAGACGCGGCTTTCTCCACGGTCGCCTCGTCATGCTCGGCGGTGAAGTAGGCGAACAGCTCGGAGCCCATCGATTCGACCAGGTCGATCTCGGTGTCGAATCTCACCCCGTCCTCGTCGGCGCCGATCAGCTCGGCGTCCTCGAAGTCGCCGGGCCGCAGTCCGGCGATCACCTTGCGATCGCCGCGATTCTCGCCCAGGGCCTGCTTCAGGTTCTCGCTGAGCGGCGCGTCGACGAAGGGCAGCTTGACCGTGTCGCCTTCGACCGTGGCGGCGGTGAAGTTCATCGACGGCGAACCGATGAAGCCGGCGACGAACAGGTTGACCGGCTCGTTGTAGAGCTCCTGAGGGGTTCCGACCTGCTGCAGCTCACCTGCCCTCATCACGGCCACCCGGTCACCGAGGGTCATCGCTTCGGTCTGGTCATGGGTCACGTAAACCGTGGTCGTACCCAGGCGGGACTGCAGCTTCGAGACCTCGGTCCGGGTCTGGACCCGCAGTTTGGCATCGAGGTTGGAGAGCGGCTCGTCCATCAGGAAAGCCTTGGGGTCACGGACGATCGCGCGGCCCATCGCCACCCTTTGGCGCTGCCCGCCGGAGAGATTGGCGGGGCGGCGGTCGAGGTGCTCGGTCAGGTCGAGTGTCTTCGCGGCCTCCTCGACTTTGCGGTCGATCTCCTCCTGGGGGACCTTGGCCAGCTTCAGGGCGAAGCCCATGTTCTCGCGCACGGTCATGTGGGGATAGAGCGCGTAACTCTGGAAGACCATCGCGATGTCGCGGTCCTTCGGGGCGAGATCGTTGACCACCTCACCGCCGATCTTCAGTTCTCCCTCGGAGATGTCCTCGAGCCCGGCGATCATGCTGAGCGCGGTGGACTTGCCACAGCCGGACGGGCCGACCAGGATCATGAACTCTCCATCCTTGATCTCGAGGCTCATGCCCTTCACCGCCTCGAAGCCGTCGCCGTAGCGCTTGGTCACGTGGTCGAGAACGATGTCAGCCATTTGGGCTCCTTATCCCTTCACGGCGCCGGCGGTGAGACCGGCGACGATTCGGCGCTGGAAGAACAGGACGAAGATGATGATCGGCACGGTGACCAGCACCGCGGCCGCGGCGATGTTGCCGGTCGGCTGGGTGAACTGGGAATCGCCCGTGAAGAAGGCGAGCGCCGCCGGAACGGTCCGCGACGCGTCCGAGGAAGTCAGCGAGATCGCGAACAGGAAGTCGTTCCAGGCGAAGATGAAGACGAGGATCGCGGCGGTGAACATGCCCGGCGCGGCCAGCGGCACGATCACCTTGCGAAACGCCTGGAACGGGGTGGCCCCATCCACCTGGGCGGCCTGTTCGAGCTCCCAGGGAATCTCGCGGAAGAAGGCGACCAGGGTGTAGATCGCGAGGGGGAGCGAGAAAGTGAGGTAGGGAATGATCAGGCCGGGGTAGGTGTCGTACAGCCCGAGCGTGCGCCACATGTCGAACAGCGGTCCGACGGTGGAGATCGGTGGGAACATCGCGATCGCGAGGGCCCCGGCGAGCATCAGGCGACGGCCGGGGAACTCGAGCCGGGCGATCGCGTAGGCGGCGAAGCTGGCGAGCACGATCGAGATCACGGTGGTGATCGAGGCGATCAGCAGCGAGTTGATCAGGGGCTTGATGAAGGGACTGTCGGAGATGCCGCCTTCGAACAGTCCCTTGTAGTTCTCGAGGGAGAACTCGGTTGGGAAGAAGCTCTGGTCGGTGATCGTCGCCGGCGTCTTCAGCGAGAGCGAGATGATCCAGATCACCGGGATCAGCGCGAACAGCACGACGACCAGAAGGCCGATGCTCCAGAGGGTCTTCTCGCGAGCGGTGTGTGCCATGTCAGACCCTTCCCCCTTCGGGCTGGCGGGCACCGAGGCCCTTGACGAAGATCAGGGCGATGATCAGCACGGCAATGAAGATCAGCACCGATACGGCCGAGCCGAGACCCAGGTTCAGCCTGGAGATCAGCTGGTTGTAGCCGAGGATCGAGACCGATTCGGTGTTCTGGGCACCGGCGGTCATGATGAAGATCGTGTCGAAGATGCGGAAGGCGTCGAGCGTGCGGAACAGCAGGGCGACGAGGATCGCGGGCTTCATCAGCGGCAGGGTGATCTTGGTGAAACGCTGCCAGGCGGAGGCGCCGTCGACCTTGGCCGCGTCGTAGAGGCCGTCGTCGATCGTGGTCAGCCCGGCGAGCAGCAGCAGGGCCATGAAGGGCGTGGTTTTCCAGACCTCGGCCATGATGATCACGGCGAACGAGCTGAAGCGGCCACCGAACCAGTCCATGTCGTCGCTGATCAGCGGCAGCTGGTTGACGAAGCCGGTGTCGGGCGCGAAGGCGAACTGCCACGAGAAGGCGGCGACGACGGTGACGATGCCGTACGGGATCAGCACCGAGGTCCGGACCACGCCGCGCCCGAAGATCGCCCGGTGCATCACCAGCGCGATCGCCATGCCGAGTGCCAGTTCGATCGTGACCGAGACGACACTGAGGAAGACCGTGTTGAAGACGTCGGTCCACCACAGGCTCGAGGTGAGCACCGCGCTGTAGTTCTGGAAGCCGACGAAGCCGCCTTCGTCGGGGAAGCGCAGGTCGACCTGCTGGACCGAGAGCACCAGGGCGTAGCCGATCGGGTAGGCGGTGACCGCCAGCATCGCGATCGCGGCCGGTGCGCAGAGCAGCCAGCCGAGGCGCCGTTCGGATCGGGTCCGAGCGCTCACAGGAGGCCCTCCCGCTTGACTCCGCGTTCGACGTAGTCCTTCAGCTTGTCGTAGCTCGGCTTCGGGTCTTCGGGATCGATCTGGGTCGGTGGGTGGAGCGCCGATTGGATCGCGAGGCTCACGTCCTGGTAGGCGGGGGTGACCGGTCGCGGCCCGGCGGTCTCGATCGATTCTCTGACGAGATCGGCGAAGCCGGGGAAGGCCTTCTTGACCTTGGGATCGGTGTACAGGCCGGCCCGGGGCGGGGGCAGGCCGTCGAGTTCGGTGACGGTCAGCTGTTGCTCGGGCGCGGTCAGGCACTTGACCGCCTCGAAGGCGAGGTCGGGCTGCTCTGAGTACTCGCTCACCGCGAGGTTGAATCCACCGAGCGGCGGCTTGCTCTTTTCACCCGCCTTGATTCCGGGGTAGCGGGCGGCGCCCATGTTCTCGGCGACGTCGGGTGCGTTGGCGAGGGCGCTGCCGTAGGCGAAGGTGTAGTTGACCATGAAGGCCGATCCGGCCTCGAACCCGAGCCGGGCGGTGTCTTCATCGGAGGTGGATAGGTTGGAGGGGGCGGCGCTGGAGTTGGCGAGCCGTCCCATCGGTGCGAGGGCCGCCTCGGTCGGGCCCTCCGCCAGGTCCACCTCGGTCGGGCCGGAGAGGACCTGTGTTCCCGCGGATTCGATCATCGCGTTGGTCCAGGCGGTGAATCCCTCGTAGCGGTTGGATTGGACCTGTACCTGGCCGCCGTTGCCCGGGCCGAGCTTTTCGGCCATGTCGATCATCTGGTCCCAGGTTCCGGGCGGTTTGGGAACCAGGTCGGTTCGGTACCAGAGCAGCTGTGTGTTCGAGTTGAACGGGGCGCCGTAGAGATCACCTTCGAAGGAGGCGGTCTCAACCACGGGCGGGAACACGTCCCTGGTCACCGCCTTGGCGTCGGCGCCATTCCATCTTCTGATCCAGCCGGCGTTGGCGAACTCGGCGGTCCACACCACATCCATGCCGATGATGTCGATCGAGGAGTCCTCGGCGCCCAGCCTCCGGACCAGCTGTTCGCGCTGTTGGCTGGCGTCGGTCGGCAGGAACTCGAGGTTGATGTCGTATCTGCCGTCGGACTCGGCCGAGCATTTCTCGGCGACTTTCTGGACCGAGCCGCCGGGCTGGATCGCGATGAACCAGGTCAGTTCACCGGTGTCGCCGCCTCCGCCACAGCCCGCGAGGAGTGCGACGGAGATGCCGATCAAGGCGGCTGTGGCTCCTATCCTCCTACTGCCCCTGACTGCGGACTGCGCGGCCATGGCTCTGGGCTACCCGCGCTTTCAGGCGGCCAAACAGCGCCGATCGTTCGGTTTTAGTCGATCGGTACGTCGGAATGGGCGGCGCGCAGTTCGTCCGCGAGCGTTTTCGCGTCGTATGGGCCGACGTGGCGCATGCCTCCGATGAAGAAGGTGGGGGTTCCGTGGGCGCCGCTGGCGTCGGCCGAGGCGACGTCCGTCTGGATCCTCCGGGCGTTCAGGCTCTGTTCCACCTCTTCGACGAACCGGTCGACATCGAGGCTGAGTTGTCCGGCGTAGCCGATCAGGTCTTCGATGTCGAGGTCTCCCTGGTGGGAGAAGAGGATGTCGTGCATCTCCCAGAACTTGTCCTGGTTGCCGGCAGCTTCGGCCGCCTCGGCGGCCAGTTCGGCGTGGGGATGGACATCGATCAGGGTCAGGTGGCGGAACACGTAGCGCAGCTCGTCGCCGAGATCGGCCCGCAGTTCCTTGACCATGCCGGTGGCCCGGCCGCAGAACTCGCATTCGAAATCGCCGTACTCGACCAGGGTCAGCGGGGCGTCTTCGCGTCCGCGGATGTGGTCCCGTTCGGGATCGACCGGCAGGGAGAGCTTGCGCGGCAGGGTGGCACTGGTCTGGCCGAAGAAGACGGCCGCGATCTTGAAGATGATCCAGCTGAGGCCGACCGCGAGCACCGCCGCGATCAGCACCCCCACCTTCGCCTCGGCCTGCAGTTTCTCGTCATCGAAGGCGAGCTGGGCGATCAACAGGGAGACGGTGAAGCCGATGCCGGACAGCGCCGCTCCGCCCATGACCTGCCCCCGGCCGACCCCCTGAGGCAACTCACCCAGTCCGAGCCGCAGCGAGCCGAGCGCACCGACGGTGATGCCGATCGTCTTGCCGGCGACCAGGCCGAGTACGACGCCCCAGGTGAGTGGCGAGGTGAGTGCGTCGCCGAGCACACCGTCGCCCAGGTCCACCCCGGCGTTGGCGAGCGCGAACACGGGAACGATCAGGTAGCTGGTCAGTGGGTGGAGGGCGGTCTGGAGTCGTTCGTTCGGGGAAACGGCCCGGTCGACGCTGCGCTGCGCCGAGCGGGCGACTTCCGGCAGGGGTGATTGCCGGAAGGCCCGGGCGCTGGTCGCCGCCATCTCCACTTTCTTGCGACTCGGCTGGTAGGCGATCACGAGCAGGCCGGCGAGCATTCCGGCGAGGGTCGGATGGAGGCCGGATTCGTAGGCAGAGAGCCAGAGAGCGAGGCCGAGCAGCAGATATGCCCAGCCCTGGTAGATGCGCATCCGCGGAAAGAGCGGGAACATCGCCAGGCAGAGCGCCGAGATGCCGAGTGCCACGAAGTTGAGCGAGTCGGAGTAGAAGATGCCGATCACCGAGATCGCGACGATGTCGTCGACGATCGCCAGGGTGAGCAGGAAGATCCGCAGCTGGGTGGAGAGGTGCGGCCCGACGATCGCGAGCGCACCGAGCAGGAAGGCGGTGTCGGTGGCGATCACGATTCCCCAGCCCCCGGCCGCGTCGGATCCGTGATTGAGCAGGGTGTAGAGCAGGGCGGGCAGCAGCATGCCGCCGATTCCGGCGATCACCGGGATCGTGACCCGGTGCCGGTCGGTCAGTTCCCCGACCGAGAGCTCCCGCCGCACTTCGAGCCCGATCACGAAGAAGAAGAGCGCCATCAGCCCTTCGTCGATCCAGTGGCGCAGGTCCATGCTGATCGACCAGTCCCCGAGGTTGATCGCGAAGACGGTGTCCCAGAAAGAGTCGTAGGAGTCGGAGAAGGGCGAGTTCACCCAGACCAGGGCGATCAATGCCGCCGCGAGCAGCAGTCCCGCGCTGCCGGTTTCGGTCGCGAGGTAGTTCCTGAGTGGCCGCGCTGCCTGCGCCGCCAGATCGCGGCGACTCTCGGTCGTGTCTCTCTTCCCCTGGAGCTTCTTCATCGACTCCCGGAAAGCTACTGGGCGGCGACCCGGACGAAGCTTGACGCGGGTCCAGGGTGCGAAGTCCGTGCCTATCCGGCGGGATGTGTTCCCGAGTTGGTCCGGCAGGACTCCTCGTAGATCTGCGACACGGTGATCCCGCGCCAGTCCCGGGTGAGCAGGCTCACCCGTTGCCCGGTCATGCCGTATTTCTCCTCCAGAAGAACCATCACCTCGGCCATCGCCAGCGAGTCCAGACCCAAATCTTCGACCAGCCGGGGATCATCGGGACTCTCTCCGGGATCGGCACTGGCGATGAGATGCAGATCCCGTTTCAGGTCGGCGACGCTCGGTTGTGTGGTGGCGTTCACGATTCACCGCCGATCAGCGCACGGAACTGAAAGCGGGTCTGCTCCCACTGCTCGCGGAAGAGGCTCAGAGTGAACCGGTCCCAGTACCGGCCGGCCGCGAACATGTGGTCTTTCAGCCGGGCTTCGGTGCTGAGGTGGGATCTGAGGGCGGCGCTGAATTGAGCGAGATTGAACTCCGGCACGTCGAAATACAACTTTCGGAATCGCCAGTTGGTGAAGGCGTAGTCCAGGAAGAGCAGCGTCGCGCTCATGATCCTCAGTGAGGTGTCAACCGGCGAGAACTTGGCAACAGCGACGCTTGCGAAGCCGTCCTGGAAGTTCGGGTCATAGAGCGAAACCAGCCCGATCGCCTGGTTTTGGTTGGCGCTCATCACGATGAACTGGGCCAGAGAACTCGCCCAAGTGCTCTGGCTCCATTGCTCCGGCCCCGGGGTGGAACCGCGGAATCGCCACCGAGATCCGATATCCCCGCCCAGTTCTGCGGCCCGGAGAAACGGATAGTCCTCCGGCTGGATCGGTCTCAGCCACACGACCTCGTTCGCCGTTGCGGGCATGGTGAACTCCCCGGCTGTCGATTCCGTCGCGCTCGACATGGTCTCAACCGGTTCCCGGTCCGCCGAACTTCCAGCTCCTTGATCTGGCGCCGTAGGCTTCGTACCCGTCATAGCGACTCGCGACCGACGACCAGAGCGGCGAGCCCCTCGTAGGGTCGATCGGTTCATCCACCGTCACCCACCCGCCATTCTTGAAGTAGGAGGCTGTCGGGTTCATCATCACTGATGAGTTCAGTTCGTGACCCCAACGCCCATTTCCCATATCGGTCGTGCCTTCGCCGTCGTCGTACACCTCGCCGTAGAACACGTGGGAGTTTGAGTATTCGGTGGTTCCGGGCCAGAAGTCTCCGTCCAGGTAGCCGATCCATTGATCTCCTACCCAGACCCACCAGTTGTCATCGATCAGCCGAACCCCGAACTGCAGTGTCTCGGTGCTGATGCTGGAAGGCACGAGGGCCTGTCCGGGTACGTAGTCGGCTCCGGGAAGTGGGATGAAATTGCAGTTGTAGCAATCTCCTCCGGGCTGGCCGTGGGTGGCGTAGTTGTCCTTGTTCACGTAGGTGAACAGTCTGGGGCCGGCTTCCCATCGCGATACTCGCCATCCCAGCTCGACCGTGTCCATATCTCCGACTTCGCCGGACGCGGCCAGCTGTGCGATGGACTGGGAAACCCCCGACTCTTCGACCTCGGGATTCGCGACATTGATCTCGATCGAAACTCCGTGGGTATCCGTGTCGTAGTACTTGCTTACATATCGGTACTTGGTCCGCGTCGGATCTTGATCGTCCTGGATGTCGCCCGACCGCCTGGGTGTCCTGGTACCGGATGGACTCATCGGTGTTCTGAGCTCTCTCGAGATCCAGGGGTTGCTCTTCCTCGCCGTTGGGAAATATGACTTCGGGTACGCAACCTCTCCCCTGGGACAGGGGTATTCCGAAATCTTGTTCTTTTCGACGAAATCGCGGATGGCAGCCGTCTGCGCGGAAGAATCCAACTTGATCGGGGAAAGTGGCGGTGGTGGCTCCACGCGGTTCTCCGGTCCGATAGTTCGGCATTGGTAGCCGGCTTTCGGAAGCTCTTCCGCGTTGGGTGCGGCCGCGGCGGTCGCGGTCCCCGCGATCAGTCCACCGCACGCGAGTGCTGATGCTCTGCTGATCCTCTTGATGCTCATTCGCTCCTCCTCCTGAGTCGCTTCATTGTCTGTTGGGTCGGGGTTCGTCTATCGGGGCACGACGATGCTGGTCATGACCGCGGAATTCGCGAACACGTCGAGGTAGTCGTACCCAAAACCATCGAGCACCAGCTCAACCCGGTGATCTCCCTTGGGGAGCTGAATCAAGGCTTCGAACGGAAGCACATCCGATTCCCCGAACCTGAATGTCTGGGTCAATTGGGGCGATACGTTCTCACCATCGACCTTCAGGTCAAGCATCACCGATGCCGTACCGTCGGTGTGTCCGTACACACCTTCCGATTCAAGCTGAACCGTGCCGCCTATCCGAACAAGGCCGAAATGGTCGAGCGATATTTCATCGGACAAGAGACTCTCGGGGTATGGGGGCGGACAAGGGGGTGGCTCGCCTTCTCCTTCCCACGGACCGCAGTGACCGGTGTTGACCACGGCCGTTCGCGCCGAGGTCTGCACGCCTGAGCCGCCCAGAGGGAAGGCCAGTGAGTCTGGGGCCACTGCCTTCGCGTCGATCTGCGCAGCACCGACCGCGTCTTCCTTCAGATGTCGTGTGCCCACCGACTTCCCTCGAAGCTCGGCAGACCCAACGGCTTTGTTCCGGATCTGCTTGTGGCCCACGCTGTTCACCGGCAACAGGTCGGCGGCGTATGCGACACCACTCAGGGCGATGACCACGGCGGTGATCGAGAGTGCCGGTGAGATCAGAGATCGGCTCTTTTCCCACCGGCGACTTCCTTGTCGGTGCATCATTCTCACGCTCCTCGTTTCGAATAAAACGAGGCTACAGCATGTAGGTCTACTGAGTGTGAAAAATTTGCAACAAAGGGAAGGTCAAACTTCGATGCGACCGGGCAGCGATTCGAAGGAGGCCTTCGCCTCGGCGACCAGGATCTCTACCGCGCTCTCGCCCGCCTTGATCTTCACCTCGTTGCCCTCGACCCGTCCCAGCATCTCGATCTGGACGCCCTTGCCGCCGAGCAGCTCGATCGACTGGCGGTCACCGGCGAGGATGAACCCTCCGGGACCCTCGCCGAACAGCGCGTCCTCGTCTGAGCAGTCATGGACCGCGATCACCGGATCGAGCGACACATCACAGCCGACGCCCGACTCCAGGGCCAGCTCGGAGAGCACCGTGGAGATGCCGCCGTCGGAGACGTCCTTCGCGGTGCGGATCGAGCCGCTGCGCACACCGTCCCGGACCAGTTCGATCGCGGCCCGTACCGGGGGGATCTCGGTGTCGGGCAGCCCGGCACCCAGCTGACCGCGGGCCTTCTCCAGCTCCGATCCCGCCAGCGACGGGTTGAACGGTCCGACCAGGGCGACCCAATCGCCGTCCCGCCAGCTTTCGCCGCCGGCCTTGGCCGGATCGGGCAACTCGCCGACCATGCCGATCACCGGGGTCGGGTAGATCGGGCCGGAGGGGGTCTCGTTGTAGAGCGAGACGTTGCCACCCACCACCGGAAGACCGAGTCCCTCACAGGCCGCGGTCAGTCCGAGTACCGACTGGCTGAGCTGCCAGGCGACGGTCGGTTTCTCCGGATTGCCGAAATTGAGGCAGTTGGTCACACCGAGCGGTTCGGCTCCGACGCAGGCCAGGTTGGCGGCGCACTCGAGCGCCGCCTCGATCGTGCCCTGGAACGGCGCGCAGGCGACCCGGCGGCCGTTGCCGTCGATCGAGATCGCGATCGCGCGGTCCGACTCCGGGATGTTCAGCACGGCGGCGTCGGCCGAACCGGCACGGTGAACCGTGCGGGACCCGACGATCGAGTCGTACTGGTCGAAAGCCCAGCGCTTCGAGGCGATCGAGGAGGCGCCGAGCAGGCTCAGCGCGATCTCGCTCGGATCGGCGCCCTCACGCAGCGTGACCTGGTTGCCGTAGATCCACTCGGCCGGCTCGGCCGGATCGAGGTCGTAGAGCGGACAGCCGTCGACCAGTGCGTCGATCGCAATCTCGCCTTCGAGCTCGCCGCCCTTCAGGATGCGGAAGACGCCGGTGTCGGTGACCTCGCCAATCACGGCGGAGTCGGTCTGCCACTTGGAGCAGATCGCGAGCACCGCGTCCACCTTGGCCGGATCGACCACGGCGAGCATGCGCTCCTGCGACTCCGAAACCATGATCTCGAAGGGCTCCATGTCGGCTTCGCGCAGCGGCACGAGCGCGACGTCGATGTCGATGCCGGTCCCTCCCGCGGATGCCATCTCGCCCGCCGAAGAGGTGAGCCCGGCCGCGCCGAGGTCCTGGAGCGAAACCAGCAGGTCATTCGCCAGCAGTTCCTGGCAGCACTCGAGCACCTTCGATTCCTCGAACGGGTCGCCGATCTGGACGGTCGGGCGCTTGTCGGCATCGCCTTCCTCCAGCTCGGCCGAAGCGAGCACCGAAGCGCCGCCGATGCCATCGCGCCCGGTCTTCGAACCGAAGAGCACGACCTTGTTGCCGGTGCCGGCCGCGGCCGCACGGACCATCTCGTCGGTCTTGGCGATACCGACGCACATCGCGTTGACCAGGCAGTTCTGCTCGTAGGGCGGCTCGAAGTAGATCTCACCGCCGACCGTCGGGATGCCCATCGAGTTGCCGTAGTGGCCGATGCCGCGCACGACACCGTCGACCAGGTACCGGGTGCGCTCCGAGTCGAGCTCACCGAAGCGCAGGGAGTCGAGGATCGCGATCGGTCGGGCGCCGAGCGCGATCACGTCGCGCAGGATGCCGCCGACGCCGGTCGCCGCGCCCTGGAAGGGCTCGACCGCGCTGGGGTGGTTGTGGGACTCGACCTTGAAGGCGATCGAGTATCCGCTGCCGATATCCACGGCTCCGGCGTTCTCGCCGGGGCCCATGACCACGCGGGGACCCTCGGTCGGCAGCTTGCCGAGCAGCTTCTTCGAATGCTTGTAGGCGCAATGCTCGGACCAGAGCAGCGAGAACATCGCGAGCTCGACCGCGTTCGGTTCGCGGTCCATCTTCTTCTTGATCAGCTCGAACTCGTCGTCGGTCAGGCCGAGCTCACGGTGCTTGGCCATCAGGCGACAACTCCGGCCGGGCCGCGAAACAGCTTCAGTCCGTCGATCGATCCGGTCAGCGGATCTACCGCGTGCTCCGGATGTGGCATCAGGCCGAGCACGTTGCCGGCCTCGTTGGTGACTCCTGCGATGTCGTTCAAAGATCCATTCGGGTTCTGGCCCTCGGCGTAGCGGAAGGCGACCTGGTTGTTCGACTCGATCGATTCGAGCATCTCGGGCGGTGCGAAGTAGCGGCCGGTCTGGTGCTTGAACGGGATCGAGATGGTTTCGCCGGCGTTCATCTCGGACAGCCAGGGTGAGCTGGATTCCTGGACCACGAGATCGCCCTGGCGGCAGATGAAGCGAGTGCCTTCATTGGTGAGCAGCGCGCCGGGAAGGAGTCCGGATTCGCACAGCACCTGGAAGCCGTTGCAGATCCCGAGCACGGGGCCGCCCCCGGCGGCGAACTCCTTGACTGCGGCCATCGCCGGGGCGAACTGGGCGATCGCGCCGACTCGCAGGTAGTCGCCGTAGGAGAAACCGCCGGGCACGATCACACCGTCGATCCCGTCCAGCGAGGTCTCGTCCTGCCAGATCAGGCGGGTATCGGCCCCGGCCAGCTCACAGGCGTTCTGGGCGTCGCGCTCATCGCAGGAACCGGGGAACTGCAGGACTCCCCAGATCACACGATCTCGATTTCGTAGTCCTCGATCAGCGGATTGGCGAGCAGCTTCTCGCAAAGCTCCTCGAGCCGGTCCGCGCTCTCGGCCTGAAGTTCCACCATCCGTCCGACCCGCACGTGCTCGATGCCGGAGAAGCCCAGCGCAGGAAGGGCACCTTCGACGGTCTTGCCCTGGGCGTCGAGAATGCCCTCTTTCGGCCTGATCAGAATCCGGGCCGTGATCACAGCGACTTACCGGTGATGCGCTCGTACGCCTCGCGGTACTTCTCCTGGGTCTGGGCGACCACGTCGTCCGGAAGCTCCGGGGCGGGCGGGTTGTGATCCCAGCCGGCGGCGTTGGCCCAGTCACGCACGAACTGCTTGTCGAACGAGGGCTGGGTCTTGCCGGGCTCGTAGAGATCGGCGGGCCAGTAGCGGGACGAATCCGGGGTGAGGACCTCGTCGCCGAGCACGATCTCCGCTCCGGCATGGCTGCCGAACTCGAACTTGGTGTCGGCCAGGATGATGCCGCTCTTGGCCGCGTGGTCGGCGCCGTACTGGTAGAGCTCGATTGAGATGCGGCGCAGTTCCTCCATCAGGGCGCGGTCACCGATGATCTCGGCCGCCCGGTCGAAGTCGATGTTCTCGTCGTGGTCACCCATCTCGGCCTTGGTCGCCGGGGTGAAGATCGGGCGGGGAAGCTTGTCGGACTCACGCAGGCCTTCGGGCAGGCCGACCCCGCAGACCGCGCCGGTCTCCTGGTACTCCTTCCAGCCCGACCCGGAAAGGTAGCCGCGGACGACACACTCGATCGGGTACATCTGCAGCTTGCGAACCCGCACCGCACGGCCCTCGACCTCGGCGGGCACGTCGTTCGAAAGGAAGTGGTTGGGGACGATGCCGGTGGTGTTCTCGAACCAGAAGTTGGACATCTGGGTGAGGACCTTTCCCTTGTCGGGAATCGCCGTCGGCATGATCACGTCATAGATGGAGATCCGGTCGGAAGCGACGAGCAGCAGGTCGTCCTCGATCTCGTAGATTTCCCGGACCTTGCCGGATGAATGAAGTTTCAGGTCTTCGATCTTGGTATCCATCTTGGCTACAAGAGTATTGATAAGGAATGCGGGTCGTATATTTACCTGCAATGCGCAGATTTCTCGGTTCGTCCGCCGCCCTTTTCACCGTGATCGCGATCTTCGGCGCGAGTGCCGCCTCGGCCTCGCCTCCGGCCTGTACCGGCCCGCTTTCGCAGACCACGCTCTACTCGGATCAGGGACTGCTGGAGTCGGTGATCGTCGGCAATGGCGGCAAGCTTTTCTACTCCGGGATTCCCGCCGGCACCACTATCAGCCGCCTCTACAGGGCCGATGGACCCGGAGCGACTCCAACCACGGTCCTCGACGGACCGGCGGGCCCCGGCGGTCTCGCCTGGAGCGGCCGTCGCCTGCTCTGGGGCTACGGCAACACGCAGGCGAACGGCACGATCGGCGACGTCACTCCGATGGCGGGGCTCTACAGCGTCAATCCGACCAACGGCAACAAGACGGTCGTCTCCGATCATCTCGGGATGGCCAACGGCATCGCGCGTGCCGCCGACGGCACGATCTACGCCTCGAACGACTTCGGGAGCAAACTCGACCGAATCTCGAGGAAGGGCGTGACCAAGAACGGCTGGGCCACTGTGGAGAAGGGCAACGGGATGACCGTCGGCAAGAACGGCCGCTATCTCTACGTGAACCAGACCTTCGTCACACCCTCGGCCATCGCCAAGATCGACACGAAGGATCCGAGCAGGGTCTTCACCTTCTACCGGTCGCCGGAACCGAACAATGTGATCTTCGACGGTCTTGCCCGAGACAACTCCAACAATCTCTACACCGCGGTACTCGCCAAGGGCGAGGTCTGGAAGATCACTCCCGACAAGCAGGCATGCGTGGTCGCGAGCGGCCTGAAGAACCCGTCGTCCGTGGCGATCAGCAACGCCAAGACCGGGTACAAGGCGGGCAACCTCTACACGGTCGGCTTCGGCGGCGAGGTCACCGAGGTCAGGGGCGCGGTCAAGGCCACCGTCCCGAACTAGACGGCTTCTCGGCGAACCAAACGTGATCGTGTCGAGTATTTCGGCAAGACCACGTTTGGTTCAGGTCCGGCGAGCCTGCGCCGGCCGGTACATCAGCCAGACCGGCAACTCACCGTCGATCATCAGCTTTTCGACCAGCTCGAACCCGAACCGCTCGTAGAAGCCGACGTTTCGCTCCCGCTGGGTCTCCAGGTAGGCCGGTGCGCCGCTAGCATCGACCCGTTCCAGGCCGGGTTTCATCAGCGCCGATCCATGTCCCCGGCCCTGGCTCTCGGGGGAGATCGAAAGAATCGAGAGGTACCAGTGGGGCTCTTTCGGCCAGCGGCTCTTGATCTCCCCCTCGAAACGGGAGACCCGTCCCAGCCGGAACAGTCCCTCCGGCAGGAAGGGCAGGGCCTCGGCCAGCGTTTCCCTGAGATTCAGCTTGGTCGTGCCGGGCGGATACCAGAAGGCCCCGCCGGTGCCCTCGGCCGTGGTCCAGGACGCGTTGCGCGGCACGAAGATGTGCTTGGCGAGAGCACGGTGCTGGCGCCGGATCACCCGGGCGCGGGTCCGGTCGTTCGGGAGCAGCCAGGTCCAGATCTCGTTGTCGAGAAAGCCGCGGGTCGCCGCGTCGGCGGCGACCCTGGCCGTTTCCGGCCCGACCTGGATGACCTCAGGCGGCAGGGGCCGGATTCTCCTTCGCCCACTTGGCGATCGTGCCCGAGCCGGAGACGACCTCGCCGTCGTCCAGCACGAGGATCGGAACCTCTTTGGTTCCGCTCAGCTTCTCGACCTCGGCCCGGTCCTCGGCCCGTGTGCGCCAGGTCCACGGCATCATGCGATAGCCGCGCACCGTCTTGATCTCGTACTCGTAGCCGGCCTGCTCGAGCGCGTTGCCGGCCTTGGCGCAGGGATGCATCGCACCCGGTCCCATCGTCTTGGTGCCGCAGGTGTAGAGAATCATCGCGAGATCGCCTCCAAGCGTTCGAAAACTTCCGGCAGGTGGGTCAGATACGCATTGAAATCGAAGATCTCGTCGAGGTCAAGCTGAGGGGCCGACTTGCCGATCAGTTCACGGAACTGGGTGCCCGAGTCGAAGGCCTCCTGGGCGGCGGCCTGAACTGTGCGGTAGGCGTCGTCCCGGGACATGCCGCTGTCGACCAGCGCGGTCAGCGCCCGCTGGCTGAACAGCGCGCCGTGGGTCAGATCGAGATTCGAGCGCAGGCGGTCGGTGTGGACGACCAGCCCCGAGGCGACCTGGGTCGCGAGGTGCTGCATGTAGTCGAGGGTGATCGTCGCGTCGGGCAGGATGACCCGCTCGGCACCCGAGTGCGAGATGTCGCGCTCATGCCAGAGCGCCACGTTCTCGAGTCCGGTGTTGGCGTATCCGCGAAGCACGCGGGCGAGGCCGGTGAGGCGCTCGGTCCGGATCGGGTTGCGCTTGTGCGGCATCGCCGACGAACCCTTCTGCTGGCCGCTGGCGAACGGCTCCTCGGCCTCGCGGACCTCGGTCCGCTGAAGGTGACGGATCTCGGTGGCGAAACGCTCGATACCGGCACCGGCAAGGGCGATCGCGCCGAGGAACTCGGCGTGGCGGTCACGGGGGATGACCTGGGTGGCGATCTCCTCACGCTGCAGGCCGAGGTTCTCCATGACCCGGCGCTCGATCGCGGGCGGGACCGAAGCGTAGGTTCCGACCGCCCCGGAGAGCTTGCCGCGGGCGACCTGCGTCGCGGCCGCCTCCAGCCGGGTCACGTTGCGGTCCGCCTCGAAGGCGAAACCGGCCATGCGCAGGCCGAAGGTGGTCGGCTCGGCATGGACGCCGTGGGTACGGCCGACGCAGAGCGTGTCGCGATGCTCTAGAGCGAGCTTGACCAGGGCGTCACGGAAGGCGATCGCGCCCTCGACCAGGATCTCGCCCGCCCGGGTCAGCTGGGTCGCGAGCGCCGTGTCCAGCACGTCGGAGGAGGTCAGGCCGTAATGGATCCAGCGGCCTTCTTCACCGATCGAGCCGGCGACGACGTCGACGAAGGCGGCGACATCGTGGTTGGTGATCTCCTCGCGGGCGTTCACGGCCTCGACCGTGAACGCGCCCTTCTCGCGGCAGGCCGCGGCCGCCTCGGGCGGCACGACACCCTCGGCCGACCAGGCGTCGGTGGCGGCCAGCTCGACCGCGAGCCAGCCGTCCATCTTCGCCTTCGGAGTCCAGACCTCGCCCATCTCCGGGCGTGTGTAGCGATCGATCATCAGATGCTCAGCATGCGAGCGGCGAGCACTCCGGCATTCTTGGCACCGTCGATGGCGACGCAGGCGACCGGGACCCCGGGCGGCATCTGAACCGCCGAAAGCAGGGCATCGAGCCCGCCCAGGGACTTGCCGAGGATCGGCACGCCGATCACGGGAAGGTCGGTGTGCGCGGCGGCGACACCGGGCAGGGCGGCGGACATGCCGGCTCCGGCGATGATCACCTTGAGGCCGCGCATCCGGGCGTTGGTGCAGTACTCGGTGACGAGCGCGGGATCACGATGGGCGGACATGACCCGCACCTCGTACTTGATGCCGGCGTCCTCGAGGGCCTGGCCCGCGGGCTGCATCTTCGGCTTGTCGTTCTTCGAGCCCATGATGATGCCGACCAGCGGCTGCTCGACCTCGATCTCCTCGAAGAGCTGCTCCACGGAGGTGAGGGTCTGGGGTTCGGTTGACTGGGTGGGTTCGCTCACTGGTATCTGTTCCTATCCGGCGCGCTCTACCGCTCTGTCAGCGATATCGCCGCGCATCTGTTTTCCATCGAATTCAACGGTCTCTGCGGCATCGTAAGCCCGTTGGCGCGCGGTCGCTGCATCGGGGCCGAGTCCGGTCAGGTTGAGGACCCTGCCTCCGGCGGTGACGATCCGCCCGTCTTTCTCCGCGGTTCCGGCGTGAATCACCTCGGCCAGTTCAGCCGCACGGTCCAGGCCCTCGATCACATCGCCCTTCGAGGAGCCGGCCGGATATCCCGCGGAGGCGAGCACCACGGTCACGGCCCACTCGTCCTTGAAGTTCACCGAGACGTCGGCCAGGCCACCGGGCTCGCAGGCCGCGGTGAAGATCTCGACCAGGTCGGAATCGAGTCGGGGCAGCACCGCCTGGGTCTCCGGATCGCCGAAACGGGTGTTGTACTCGAGCACCTTGGGGCCATCCGCGGTCATCATCAGCCCGGCGTAGAGCACACCGTGGAAGGGATGTCCGCGACGGGCCATCAGATCGACGATCGGCTGGTGCACCCGGGCGCTGAGATCGGCCAGGGTGGCGGAATCGACGGCGGGAACGGGTGAGTAGCTGCCCATGCCGCCAGTGTTCGGACCGGTGTCGCCGTCGCCGATCCGCTTGTAGTCCTGGGCGGGGGTCAGAGCGATCGCCCTTTCGCCGTCGCAGATCGCCAGCAGGGAGAGTTCCTCGCCGTCGAGGAACTCCTCGAGCACGACCTCGGTCCGCCCGAACCTCTGCTCGGTGAAGAAGATCTCGATCGCCTCGCGGGCCTCGGCCTCGGTCTGGCAGATCAGCACGCCCTTGCCGGCGGCGAGCCCGTCGGCCTTGAGCACGGTCGGGAATGAGGCGCGGGAGATCTGCTCGAGTGCCTCGTCCCGGTCATGCAGCACGGCGTAGCCGGCGGTCGGGATGCCGGCCTCCCGCATCGCCTCCTTGGCGTAGGTCTTCGAGCCTTCGAGCCTCGCGGCCTCGCGGCTCGGCCCGAACGCCGCGATCCCGGCCTCGGTCAGCGCGTCGACCACACCGACCACGAGCGGCGCCTCGGGTCCGACCACGACCAGATCGATCTCGAGCTCCTTCGCGGCGGCCACGACCTTGGCTACATCGGTCGGATCGAGATCGAACAGGCAGCTCGCGTCGGCCGCGATCCCGGGATTGCCCGGCGCACAGAACAGCTCGGGCGAGCGGGGCGAGCGCGCGAGCGCTTTCACGATCGCGTGCTCGCGCCCGCCCCCACCCAGAATCAGGATGCGCAAATCAGTATCCGCCGGCTAGAGGATCTCGGCGAGACGCTCGGCCGAGAGGGCCGTCAGGGTCTGGCTGGTCATCGTGCCGCGGGAACCCATCTCGACCGAGACCCTGGCCATCGCCTCTTCGGACGGGGCTTCGATCACGGTCACGAAGTCGTACTGCCCGAGAGTGGTGTACTGGGCCACGACCTTGGCACCCAGGGATTCGACTTCCCGATTGACCTCGGAGACTCGCGAGGGATTGTTCTTGAGGGTCTTGACACCCTCGGCGGTCAGGTTGGTGAGCATCACGTATGTGGGCATCTGTTCCTCTCGAGAAGTCGGAATGAAAACGGTACTTACCCGGAAGCTATTCGACCCATCGGCTGAGTGTCACTTGGGCGGCTTCGCGCGCGGTGCCTTCACCGGCATCCTGCACTCGGCGGCGACACAGGCACCGAGCCTGCGGGTCTGTGCCCGGGCCCACCGGAGCACGTTCGCGTGGCGCGGACTCCAGACCAGATTCCGCATCTCGCCTGGGTCTATGCCGAGGTCATAGAGCTCTTCCTCGCCGTAGGAGTACTCGATGTATTTCCAGTTCTTGGCGACGAATCCGGTGTAGTTGAGCACCACCGCCTGGTTCGCCCGGGATTGGCCCGAACCGTCGAGGAACTGTTCCGGTTCGTCCCGGCCGCGCCCGTTGTACCCCTCCAGAAGGACCGGAGACTTGTGCAGCCGCCGGGGGTTGCGGGCGAATCCGAGCAGCGAGCGGCCGTCCTGCCAGGCGCCCGCCGAGACCCCGGTCATTCCGAGCACGGTCGAGGCGACGTCGAGATTGGAGCCGAGCGCCCCGCTCTTGCGGCCCTTCGGCAATCCCGGCCCCCGCATCAGCATCGGCACGTGGCTGGAGGGTTCGTGGGGGAGGAACTTGCCGTAGGCGATCCGGTGCTCACCGTGGAAGAGGCCGTTGTCCGAGGTGAACATCACGTACGTGTTCCCGAGCCGGCCGTCCGCTTTCAGCTGCCGCAGAATGCGGCCGACACCCTCGTCGATCGCCTTCAGGGAAGCGACCTCGTTGCGCCATCGATCGCGGACCTCGCGCCGCACCGCGCCGGACATGACCGGCTGCCTGCGGATGAAGAGCGGCTGTGAACGCGAGACCGGCCGTTCCGTCAGCCCCGTGGGGGCTGGAATCTTGCGGGCGATTCCGCGCACCCTGGTCGGCGGGGTGGGACCGGCCGGTTTGCGCCCGTCGTCGTGGGGCGCGTTGTAGTCGAGCTGCAGGTAGAACGGATCCGGATCGGCGGCCGCCTGCTTGAGCTCATCGACCGCGTAGGCGGTCTGCAGGTCGGTCGCGTGGGTGCATGCGCCGGGAACCTCCAAGGTCGCGACCACGCAATCGGCCGAGTCCCGCGCCTGCCAGCTTCCGATCTTCGGAGTGACCAGGCCGTTGATGTTCAGAGGGTTGCCGTAGTAGCTCCAGGTCCCCATGGTCGGGCTCACCCAGCGATCCCAGCCGGCCGGAACCTCGTCAGGTGGGTTCGCGCCGTACTGGTTGGTGTACTTGCCGACATGGATCGTGCGGTAGCCGCCTCGGTCGAGCCAGATCGGCAGGTTCTCGCGGCTGATCTCGGAGTTCTGCCAGAGCGGATATCCGTAGGGCGGCACGTTGATCGTCATGCCGTGGTTGTGAGCCGAGCGGCCGGTGAGGAGCGATGCCCGTGAGGGGCCGCAGATCGGATCGCTCACGTAGTAGCGGCTGAACTCGACCCCTTGGGCGGCGATCTGGCGTCGTACGCTCGGCATCGCCGGAACCCATCGGCCACCCTGCCTGTACTGGGCGTCGAGCAGTGATCTGGCCATGTCGTCGACTTGCACCAGCACGACGTTCGGCCGGGTGGCGGCGACGGCCTTGGATTCGGCCAGCCAGAAGAACGCGACCGCGAGCGAGCAGCAGAAAGCGACCGCGGCGGCGAGCGGCAGCGACATCCTTCCTCTGGACATGGCCTGCGGCATGAGTTCTAGAACCTAGTAACACCGGGCGCCTTCGGAGTTGTGCCACCGGCTCACACTGAACTGCCGAGGCTGCGGTTCCTCACGATCCGAGCCGCACACCGAAGCGAAGCGACCCGGATTCCCGTTCTCTTCTAGAGGCCGAAACCGGCGTGGATGTGATCTTGATGATCGGCGAGCGCGAAAGCGGCGCCGGAGGCACCGTCGAGATCCCAGCCGTAGATCAGTTCGGTCGGCTTGATGCCGTCCGGCAGCGAGGCGAGCAGCAGACCGACCTCGGTGCAGGGACTGCTCGCCGACTGGTCGGTGCAGGGCACGCCGTTCACGGCGGCGATGTCCATCGCCCGGCCGCCGGCGTGATTCGAGACATTGCCGCTCGCGGTCATCAGGCTGTGATCCGACTTCAGTGACGAAATCGAGATCTTGTACTTCTGGGTGAGCATCGCCAGCAGGTTGATCACGCGGATGTCGATCTGCCCGGAGGCGATGTCGTTCTGCGCGGCCGCGTTCATGATCTCCAGGTTGTCCCAGTTGATCTCGGTGGCGTTGGTGGTCGGCGCCGGGAACTCGATGTCCCAGGTGGTCTTGACCGTGTCGCATTCGCCCTTGATCGCGGCCGCTTCCTTCATCGCCGCCTCGACGTACCAGGCCGCGTGGTTGTGCTCGAACAGTCCGGCTTCGATCGTCGGCTTGGACCACAGCATCCGGGCGAAGGTCGAGATCGCGTCCCAGGGCTCGTCCCGCTGGACGTAGCCGTCGTCGTTGCCGTCGACGCCGTAGGTCTTCCACTCGTCGCGGCTCATGCCCATCGCGCCGGTCTGCCGCATCTGCTTCACGGTCATGCCGCGTCCGTAGTCGGACTCGAGGCGGGCGACCGCGGCGAGCGCCCAGATTCCCTTTTGGCCCAGTTCGTAACGGGCGGCGGCGCTCTCGAAGGCCCGCATGTAGTAGCTCGGGACTTCGAGGGTGCGGGACATGTCGGGCTTGCAGACGTAGAACTTCAGGTCTTCACGCGGCTTCTCGGTGTCTTCGAGCGCGCCGTAACAGGCGGCCTTGTCGAGAACGTCCTGGACGTACCAATCGGCGTGGTTGTAGGCCCAGATCGCGTCGTACCAGTCGGCGGGCGCGCCGGCGGCCTGCAGGTACTTGGCGGCGGCGTGGATCGCGTCCTTCGGGTTGTACGGATCGGACTTGCCGTCACCGTCACCGTCGGTCGCGTAGGACTCCCAGGTGGCCGGCATGAACTGCATCCAGCCGATCGCTCCGGCGTACGAGGTGACCTCGTTCAGGCGGCCGAAATCGGTCTCGACCTTGTTGATCGCCGCGAGGATTTGGGGGCCGCGCTCACCGAGGTTGTAGGCCCGGGACGCCTTCAGGTAGATCGGCACCAGGTTCTTCGGCGGCCCGGCGCTGCCGTCGCAGGCGGGAACCGGGGTCGAATCGCCCGAGAGACCGAGGTTCGGCGGGATGGTGATCGTCGGTGAACCGCTCGGAGCGGCCTCTTCGGCCGACTGCGGGTTGGGCCGGTTCGGAACGATCTCCTTCTTGGGATCGGAGGTCTGCGGCTTGGTCTCCTTGCCCGGCTTCTTGCCACCGTTCTTGGCGGGCTTGTCCGGGGTCGGCTTGTCAGTCGTCGGCTTGCCCTGGGTCGGACCGGTGGGGCCGATCGGGCCGGTGGTGCCCGGCTGCGGCGCCGTGGTGTGCGGCTCGTCGGTTATCGGCGTGGCGCCATCGGCGGAAGCCGCCTGGCTGGTCGCCAGGAGCGCTCCGACGGAGATCGTC
>Ga0335075_10004484_pt1 | contig 21822 bp, 14 predicted proteins | sample Lox_Sample_24_FD_206723 | JGI IMG/M metagenome (GOLD analysis project Ga0335075, IMG submission 206723) | Soil microbial communities from Loxahatchee National Wildlife Refuge, Florida, United States - Lox_Sample_2.4 | ecosystem: Environmental > Terrestrial > Soil > Wetlands | place: USA...
GTTCGGGTTATGCTTCGACAACACCTTCGTGATCGCCGCCGTCAACGTCGTCTTCCCGTGATCAATGTGCCCTATCGTCCCCACGTTCACATGCGGCTTCGAACGGTCAAACTTCTCCTTCGCCATACCTTGTTCCTCTCGTCCCTTCGATCGTTCTCTTGTGTTACCGAACCCCGAAAGGTCCGCAATTTCCAAACTGATTTACTTGCCTTGGTTCCTGCTGATGATCTCCTCAGAAATCATCCGCGGAGCCTCTTCATACCGAGCAAACTGCATCGAGTAAGAAGCCCGGCCCTGCGTCGACGAGCGGATATCGTTCACGTATCCGAACATCTCCTTCAGCGGAACCATCGCCTTGATCACCTGCGAACCCGCCGCGTGCTCCATTCCTTCAATCCGGCCGCGCCGCGAGTTGATGTCGCCAATAATCGTCCCCATGTGCTCTTCCGGAACCGTGACTTCGACCGCCATGACCGGCTCCAGAAGCACCGGGGACGCCTTCCGCGCCGCCTCCTTGAACGCCATCGACCCGGCAATCTTGAAGGCCATTTCGTTCGAATCCACATCGTGGTAGCTGCCGTCATAGAGGGTCGCCTTGAAGTCCACCAGCTCATAACCGGCCAGCACGCCGTTGTGCAGCGCCTCGCGAATCCCCTGCTCCGTCGGCTTGATGTACTCCTTCGGAACCACGCCGCCCTTGATGGCGTCGATAAACTCAAAGCCCTTGCCCGGCTCGTTCGGCTCCAGGCGAATCTTCACATGCCCATAGTTGCCCGAGCCGCCCGTCTGGCGAATGTACTTGCCCTCCGCCTCGGCGGTCTTGCGAATCGTCTCGCGGAACGCAACCCGCGGCTCGCCCACATTGGCCTCGACCTTGTGCTCGCGCTTCATGCGGTCCACAAGAATCTCCAGATGCAGCTCGCCCATACCACTGATAATCGTCTGCCCCGACTCCTCGTCCGTACGAACCTTGAACGTAGGATCCTCATCGGCCAGCCGCGCCAGCGCCATGCCCATCTTCTCCTGGTCGCCCTTGGTCTTCGGCTCCACCGCAACTGAAATCACCGGCTCCGGGAAATCGATCGCGCTCAGCGCAATCGGATCGCTCGGCGCGCACAGCGTGTCGCCCGTCTTTAATTCCTTCAAGCCCACGCACGCGCAGATGTCTCCCGCGTAAATCTCGGTAATGTCCTCACGCTTGTTCGCGTGCATCTTCACCAGGCGACCCACGCGCTCCGTCTTGCCCGTGCGCGGATTCAACACCGTATCGCCCGTCTTCAGCACGCCCGAATACACGCGGATAAAGCCCAGCTTGCCGTACTGATCATTGATCAGCTTGAAGCCCAGCGCCGAAAAAGGAGCCTCATCTTTCGCTTCACGCACCAGCACCACCGACGGATCGTCGGGATCGATGCCCTCCACCGGAGGAACATCCAGCGGGCTCGGCAGATAATCCACCACCGCATCCAGCAGCGTCTGTACACCCTTATTCTTGAAGGCCGAACCACACAGCACCGGGAACACCTTCATCCCAATCGTCGCGCCGCGCAGCGCCCTCTTCAGCTCTTCCGCCGTCGGCGTCTCGCCTTCCAAAAACTTGTGCAGCATGTCATCGTCGTGCTCGGCTACCGTCTCGATCAGCTGCATCCGGAAGGCCTCCGCCTTCTTCAGCAGATCCGCCGGAACCGGCTCAATGTCATACTTCGCGCCCATCGTCTCGTCGTGCCAGACAATTGCGCGCATCTCGATCAGGTCGATCACGCCCTTGAAGTTCGCCTCGGCGCCAATCGGAATCTGGATCGCCACCGGCCGCGCACCCAGGCGCTTGCGGATAGTCTCGATCACATGCTCGAAATCCGCGCCCGCCTTGTCCATCTTGTTCACAAAGCAAATGCGGGGAACCTTGTACTTATCGCCCTGCCGCCACACCGTCTCCGTCTGCGGCTGCACGCCGCTCACCGAATCGAACAGCGCCACCGCGCCATCCAGCACCCTCAACGACCGCTCCACCTCCGCGGTAAAGTCCACGTGGCCCGGCGTATCGATAATATTGATGCGAATGTTATTCCAGGTGCAGGTCGTCGCCGCCGACGTAATCGTGATGCCGCGCTCCTGCTCCTGCTCCATATAGTCCATCGTCGCCGTGCCTTCATGCACTTCGCCGATGCGGTGCGTAATCCCCGTATAGAAAAGGATGCGCTCGGTCGCCGTCGTCTTACCGGCGTCGATATGCGCCATAATTCCAATGTTCCGGCAGCGATTTAATGGTACCTGGCGAGCCACTTAATTCCTCTTAGTTCTCTCAGGCCCTAAATGGCCCGAGGCTCAAAATTCTCTCAGGAGCAGCTACCGCTCCCAGCATCTCTGTCACCGTTACAGGTGCGCCGAAGGCGCGATTGCCTGGACGGCAAGTCCTTCACCAGCGATAGTGCGCGAACGCCTTGTTCGCCTCGGCCATGCGATGCACGTCTTCCTTCTTCTTCATCGCCGCGCCGCGCCCGTTGGCCGCATCCAGCAATTCGGCGGAGAGCTTATCGATCATGCCCTTTTCGCCGCGCGCCCGCCCATAGCTCACCAGCCAGCGAATCGCCAGCGAGGTGCGCCGCTCCGGGTTCACTTCAATCGGAACCTGGTAGTTCGCGCCGCCAACGCGCCGCGTCTTCACCTCGAGCAGCGGCTTGCAGTTCTCTACCGCCTTCTTGAAAAGCGTCAGCGCATCCGCGCCGCCCTTCTCCTCCAGGTTTGTCATCGCGGTGTAGAAAATCCCCTGCGCCGTCGACTTCTTGCCGCCCCACATCATCGAGTTCACAAACTTCGTGACCAGCGTCGAGCCATAAACCGGGTCAGCAGCGACCTCACGTTTGGCGATATGACCTTTTCTCGGCATAAATCTCTAATCTCTCTTCAGCAACGAACTTGTTCTAAACCAACCAAACTTACCCGGCGGCAACGCCGACCCCACGAATCCGTCTCAGCCACAGCGCCGAAGGCGCGTAGCCTGGACGGCCAGTCCTATTTCTTTCCTGTAGCGGCCTTGGCGCGCTTCGCGCCGTACTTTGACCGGCTCTGCGTCCGCTTCACCACGCCCACTGAATCCAGCGTCCCGCGGACAATGTGATAGCGCACACCCGGCAGGTCCTTCACGCGACCCCCGCGGATCAGCACAATCGAGTGCTCCTGCAGGTTGTGACCCTCGCCCGGAATGTACGACGTCACTTCAATGCCGTTCGTCAGGCGCACACGCGCAACCTTGCGGAGAGCCGAGTTCGGCTTCTTCGGCGTCTGCGTATACACACGCGTGCAAACTCCGCGCCGCTGCGGCGACCCCTGCAATGCGGGAGAAGCCGTCTTGTACCGCGGTGCGGTACGGCCCTTCCTTACCAGTTGACTGAATGTAGGCAAACCAAACTCCTTACCAATCCAAACCGTTTCTTGTTTCCAGCGCGATCAGGAGATCTCGACCCCACACGCGGATGGAGCGCACAAAGCGCCCTGCGTGCGAAGTCACAAGCTTCCTGCTTCGCGTCTGCCGTGCCTAAGTACCAGACGAGAACCCCGACGGTGGCCGCGCGCAATTCAAAACCCGCCCTTGAGCGAGTCGCTTAAATTGGCCAACTCCGTTTCGCTGGTTCCGGCCCGCATAGTTCGCCAAGGTAGCGAATGTCGCGGAGCCCAATGCGATTCAATGTTGCGATCGTCCCTGCCCATCGTTCCGGCCGGGCCCTCACAGATTCACCGGCCGCGTCCAACTTTCCGCCGCCGTTCTGTGATCATGTTCCCCGATGCTCTCCCCTTGCCCTGCACCCGTACGCAGGCCCAAATCGAGCTCACTCGGCGAACCTTTTAAGATTAGCAAGACCGGAGCAACCCGTCAACGAAAACGCCCGTTTTGCAGAAAATTTTTCCGGCAGGCCGCAACAGCAAAAACCGATGGTGCCATCCTGAACGGCGTTTGAAGCATTTTTGCTTCAAACAGAGTCGAAGGGCCTGCGGTTTCTCGGCAGCGACTCAATTTGGCTTTTCGGGTTCACGGAACGCCCTGTTGACTCTGCGCCCTCTGCCTTGCCCCTTTTCCCTTTTGTCATTCACCCTATACCCTGTATTGCATGAACCTCCGCCGCCTGCTGCCCATTGCAGCCTTCGCCTTCGCAATACCCGCCCTCTTCGCACAGCCCTCCAACACCGTGCCCCACGCCGCCCAATCCAGTCAGGACCCGCGCATCCCGGCCATCATCCACTCCCTCCAGCAGGTCAGGAACATCCGCGAAGCTCAAATCTCGCCCGACGGCGCCCAAATCGCCTGGACCGTCCGTGGAGAAGGCATCGATCTCGCACCCCTCAGCGACCCCACGCAAGTCCGCCACATCACCGCCTGCGCCGAAGGGACAACTGGGCACGAGGACAACATCGCCTGGTCGCCCGACTCCAAAACCCTCGCCTTCCTCTCCGACTGCGCCGAAAACGGAAAAGCCGCCGACCACAAACTGGCCATCTTCGCCGACGACGTGACCACCAACGCCGCCCCGCACCCGCTCGCCCAGCTCAACGGATACGCCAGGAGCCTGCAGTTCTCCCCCAACGGTAAGTACATCAGCTTCTTATACGTAGAAGGAGCCACCCGCCCATCCGGAGCACTCGCCGCCATGCCCCTGCCCTCCGGTGTCATCGGAGTCGAGCACATTGAGGTCCAGCGTGTAGCCGCCGTCGACGCCGAAACCGGCGCGCTCTCCCAGATCACCCCCGCCAACCTCCACGTCTACGAGTTCAACTGGTCCCCCGACTCCAGCAGGCTCGCCTACGTCGCCGCCCCACCCCCCGGTGAAGACAACTGGTGGACAGCCAAACTCTACACAGAAGACACAATGGAAGCGATCACATACGGAGGTAGCCCCCACGATCGGCGCCTCATCGGTCAAACGCCTGAGGTCGTCTTCGACCCCAACACAAACCCCGGCCCGCTCCACGGACTCCAGATCGCCGTCCCCCGCTGGTCGCCCGACGGCAAGCAGATCGCCTTCATCGGCGGACTCATGTCCGACCAGGGAGTTACCGGCGGAGACATCTACGTCATCCCCTCCAGCGGCGGCACGCCCCGGGACATCACCCCCGGCTCTCATCGCAGCGCCTCCTGGCTCACCTGGCTCAAGCCCGCGCCCTTTAGCCTCAGCCCATCACCCGCCAGCCGGCCTGCCATCCTCGTCACATGGATAAAGTCAGGAGCCATCGATCTCGGAAAAATTGACCCCGATTCCGAAAGAGTAACCGAGTACGCCTCCATCCCTGCCTCCATCGGAGCCGGCGGCTTCGAGCAAAGCGTCTCTCTCGCCGCAAACGGCAAAATCGCCTACGTCAAAAGTTCCTTTGAAAATGCTCCCGAGATCTACGCTGGCCTGCTCGGCGCGCCCGCCCAGCAGATCACCCATCTCAACGACAGCCTCAAACCCTCCTGGGGCAAAGCCGAGTCCATCGAGTGGACCAACGATGGCTTCCACGTCCAGGGCTGGCTCCTCTATCCCGCCAATTACGACCCCGCCAGAAAATACCCGCTCGTCGTCTACGTGCATGGCGGACCAGCCTGGGTCAATCTTCCCCACTGGCCCTCCGCCGGCTTCGGCCCCGCGCCTTTTTCCGCCCTCGGCTACTTCGTCCTCTTGCCCAACCCCCGCGGCAGCTTCGGCGAAGGCGAAGCCTTCACCCAGGCCAACCGCAAAGACTTCGGCTACGGAGATCTGCGCGACATCCTCGCCGGAGTCGACACCGTCATCAAGGACCATCCCATCGATTCCAACCGCGTCGGCATCACCGGCTGGAGCTATGGCGGATTCATGACCATGTTCGCCATCACCCAGACCCACCGCTTCGCCGCCGCCGTCGCCGGAGCCGGAATCTCCGACTGGCGCAGCTACTACGGCGAGAATTCCATCGACGAATGGATGATCCCCTTCTTCGGCGCATCCGTATATGACGATCCCGCCGTCTACGCTAAAAGCTCCGCCATCAACTACATCAAGAACGCAAAAACACCCACCCTCATCGTCGTCGGCGATCGCGACGGAGAATGCCCCGCTCCGCAGTCCTTCGAACTTTGGCACGCCCTCCGCGCCGAGCACGTCCCCACCGAGCTCGTCGTCTATCCCGACGAGGGCCATGGCTTCGAAAACCCCGAGCACCGCATCGACGTCCTCGAACGCGCACTAGCCTGGTTCGACAAATACATGCCGTAATCCAGCACCACTCACCACAAAGAAAAAGCCGCTGCACAAACAGCGGCTTCTCCACATCTGCGACAGCTGAGGAATGCGAACCGGATCCTACCGAACCGCCCTTGAGTGATCCGCTTCTTAGCCGATCGACGTCCGCGGAGCGATCGCGATCTGGAACTCCGTCCCACTCCTCAGATTGATGTTCCGGTCCTTGCTTGTGAAAACGCCGGACGCATGGCTCTGCACTGCGCTGTGCATCGCCACATGGCTCAACGTCCCGGGCTCCTGATCGATCTTCTGGTCATAGGGAATATAGTGCGGCTGGGTCCCGATCAGAGGACCGCCCACAGCTGCGTACGCAGAATAGCCTCCGTCAGAGGAAGGATACGCCCCCAGCAGCGTCGCCTTAATCGGAACGGTGTGGCCATCGCGTAGCCGCGCCTCGGTAAACACAAGGCTCAGCCGTGCCGGCCCATTATTGGTCGACATCTTCACATGTTCTATCTTGCCAATCAACATCGTGCCCTTCGGCAGCTCCATCGCAGTAGCGTCCTTTACATTGCTGGTGAGCTTGGCAGTAACAACCTGCCCCTCCGCGGCATTCTTGGTGTCCACCCCGTGAGTCAACCGGGCACTCGCGCTTACTAATTGCATATTCCCAGGGGATGAGGATGCCCCGGTCGCGGCATAACTAGGAACCGCAAGAACCGGCACTGTAAGAAGCGCGGCAGCAATTCCTAAAACGGAAGTTCGTAATGGATGAATGTTCATTGCTTTTCACTCCTGGTACAAAAAGTGTTCCCTTACGTCAGAAAATCAAGGACAAGTGGCAATCGGCGGCAGCCAGCGCATCCTGACCATCCCGCCTTCAGCACATCCACTGCCCGCAAACGTACTCACTATAGGTTGGACGGTCCCGGCTGCCGGTGGATACGCAAAAGTGCAGCCCGCAAAATAAGTTGCCTTGCAACCCGCAGATATTTTTCTGCTCAACGGGCAACCCCGGCCAAAAATCGACCTCCGCCCCGAAGCCCAGACCCCTTGCATTTTGTTACACTCGGTTCCATGCAGCGGTATTTCGCCCTTCTTGTTTTACTTGTCCTCTCCATCCCAGCAGGACTCTCGATTACAGGTTGTCTCACCCCCGTGGGCGACTATTGCAACGGCCTCGGCTATGGCCCAAAAACCAACCAGCTCGCAGCCATTGACCTTGAGCCAAAGACCACCGGCATCTCGCTTGCATGGGGACAGACCGCGCAGCTCACCCCGCCCAGCGCCATCAATTGCAAAGGCACCTCGGTCAGCGTCAGCAGCTATAACTACGGCAGCGCCAATCTTTATCTCGCCGACGTCTCGCCCACCGGTGCCGTCTGCGGCGGCACGTGGAATCGCAACAGCCCTGGCGGCATCGCCGATTTCACCATCTGCACCCCGCCCCCCGGCTCCAGCGGAGGAACCTGCACCGCGACCAGTTGCGGCGTTGTCAATATGACCGCCAGCGCTGGGGCAGTGTCCAGCAATCCTGTGCCCGTCTATGTGCATCCGCCCATAACTTCCATCACCATTGATCAAAACTCTGCGGTAAGTAGTCAGTGCTACTCGCAGAACACTGCCGGCCCTGTCTTGTCTCCCAGCGGAAACCCACCCACCGTCGACGTCCTCGGACCCAACGGCTATGCCATCCCTGCCGCCTACGTGGGAACCATCACCTATACCGCGAGCACCCCGAGCATCGTCAGCATTAACAACACCAGCGTCACCGGCACCGGCACCAATGGAGCCACCACCGCAAACCTGCCCGGATCCACCGTCATCAACGCCACCGTCTCTAAGTCCAGCTCCGGCTCCGCCGCGGGATACTTCTACACCTGCCCCCCTGCCCACATCACCCTCTCGGCCACCAGCAGCACCGGCAGCTCTACCCAGCCCATCCCCATCACCGTGGGAACTCCCATCAACATCAGCGCCGCCATCACGGATACAAACGGCAACACCCTCAACGGCATCTCGCTCAGCTATACCTCCACCGAGCCGCAGAACATCGCCGTCAGTCCCTTGGGACAGGTCACTGCCACCTGGCCCGGAAATACCTCCGTCAGCGCCATGTGCCAGCCCAGCTCCTGCAATCCCGCCCCCATCAGCCAGATCGGCATCTTCGGAAGCGGCACCCCCATCGTCAGCAACACCCTCGAATTCGCCTCGCCCGGCCGCAACAGCAACTACCTCTGGATGGCCTCCACCCAGTCGCAGTTCTTCTCCGCCGTCGATCTCACCACCGGAACCCCCGGCTCGCCCATCCGGCTGCCTTACATCCCCAACTCCATGGTGATCGATCAGGCTGGAAATAACCTCTACTTCGGCAGCTACCGCGAACTGATGGTCTATAGCACCTCCAACAACGGGCTCTCCAAAGAAGACACCACGGTGCCCGGCGTTGTGCTCGCCGTCTCGCCCAGCAGTAACCAGGTCGTCATCAACGATCAACTGCGCCAGGTGATCTACCTCTATTCACCCACCACCGGAATTGTCAGCAGCATCGCTGGAGTAGCCACCCGCGCCACCTATTCGCCCGATGGCACCAACCTCTACGTCGTCGGCCCCAACGCGCTGTACGTCTACAACACCAACACCGGCTGGAGCACCTATAACAGTGCCACCAACCCCGCCGGGCCAACCCAGCCCTCCGCCAGCTGCAATCTCAACAACAACACCCCCGGCTCCGCCGCCTACGATCCGTTCTGCGGACCGGGACTCGCCGGCACCGTGCCCAGCATCGGGCCCTTCGTCACCGGCTCGCCAACCACCGCCTGGGGATTCTGTCCCAACGTCACCAATCCCTCCAATCCCGTCTACTACCCGCAGGCCGCCAGCCTCGGCATTCAAACCGACCAGCTCGCCGCAACCGATGACGGCGACCACATCCTCGGAGCCGACGCCAAAGACAACCAGTTCTCCGACATCTGGATCTATCAGGACGCCACCAAACAGACGCCCGGCGTCCCCATCGGCGAGTGCCCCACTGACAGCAAGGGCAACACCGGCATCGCCGGCATCAGCCTCCAGACCTCCTTCAATCAGCTGCCCACTGGCGTTACCGCCTCTGAGATCGATCAGGTCGTAGCCTCGCCAACCTCCGGCATCGCCTTCGTAACCTACAACTCGGCCTCGGGCTCCGGAATCCTTCCCGCCTATACGCCCTCAACCACCGCCGGCGCCGCCGGAACCATGTCCAGCGTGCAACTCTCCGGCTCCGCGCAGTCACCCATCGATGGAATCTTCTCCCCCAACCAGACCATCTTCTTCGTCAGCACCTCCGGCGACAATCTCGTCCACTACGTGAACCCTTCAACGCTTACCGACACGCAAACCATCAACCCGGGACTCGTCGACGCCAACGGAAACCCAGTCCCCGTCCAGATGATGGCCGTCAAACCTCGCTCCACCACGTAATCTGCCAGGCACCCTCCCCCAAACGCGAAAGGCCTGCCGCAACCGGCAGGCCTTTCGCACATCCACCTTCGCTTACTCCGAACTCGTGGGATCGATCATCGAAAAAACCTCCGAAACCCGGTTCGCCGGAAACCCTCCCTGTGCCGCATGTTCCCGAACCAGCGCCTCATTCGGCGCAATGTAGATGCAGTAAATCCTGTCCTTGGTCACATAGCTGTGAACCCACTGAATCTCCGGCCCAAGATTCCTCAACACTCCGCAGGACTTCTGCGAAAGAGCCTGCAACTGCGCCGGCGAAAGATCGCCAGCCCCCGCCACTTCGCGCTCAATGACATACTTCGGCATCGCATCCTCCATAAGAGGCGGAGCAATGTCAATTGCCTCTACCCGGCCATAAGCCGGAATCATAGATAAATTGAACAACACAAGCAGCCGCAATTCTACGCCCATCCGGCAAAGCGCACCGGCAACTGCCTTTTGCGCGAAGCGCGTGTGCCTGGACCGCCCGTCCCCGCCCGCGCAGGGCGGTTTTGCCTTTACTGTCCCACCACCGGCAGAACCAAATGCGAGCCGGCGTAGATCTTCTGCGTGGCCTTCACATAGTCCTCTGGCTTCGCCGTCATAATGTTCGCCACAAACGTCTGCGGATTCCGGTCGTACAGCGGAAACCAGCTGCTCTGCACCTGAACCATAATCCGGTGCCCTTTCAAAAACACATGGTCCGCACCATGCAGACTGTACTTGTACTCTTCCACCTTCCCCGCCGGAATCGCCTCCGCATGCTCATAGCTCGCGCGATACCGCCCCCGAAAGATCTCCTCCGCAATCATCAGTTGATAGCCGTCCATCTGCTCCTCCCGCGCGTCGTCGGGATACACATCGATCAGCTTCACAATCCAGTCGCTGTCCGTTCCCGAGGTCGAAGCCAGCAGGTCCGCCTCCACATCGCCCGTGACCGTAACATCTTTCTCCAGCACCGGAGTCTCCCACACCGCCACGTCGCTCCGGTGATCGTAAGGCCGCTGATCCTGCACCAGCCACGTGTACCACCCCGACCCATCCGGCGAGTACGTCGCCTGAATCGGCCGCTTCCGGTAATTCACCGGATCAGCCGGGTCCGAAACATACTCCGTAAACGCCCGCGTATTCGCAGGCTTCGCAAACGTCAGCCCATGCTCCGCCGTCAGATACAAATCCCGCTCCACCGCATCCTTGGGAGGCCACGCCGCATACCGCATCCACCGGTCCGTCCCCGTCTGAAAACTCGAAACATCGCTCAGATCAAATCCAGCCTCGCCCTTCAAGTAATGCGCAAAGAAAGGAGCCTCAATCTTCTCCCGCAAATAATCCCCCGTAGCCGATCCGAAATCCACCACGCCCAGATGCCGCGTCGTCCGCACCCACTCGCCATGGTTCCACGGACCCAGCGCCATGAACACCACATGCTTCGTGTCGTGCGGCTTCAGCACCGCATACTCCTCCTGCGGACCCCACATATCCTCCTGGTCCCAGTACCCGCCCACCTCCAGCGTCGGAACCATCGCACCCGGCGCAATCGCCGCCAGATGCGGCTGCACCGCCCGCGCCTGCCAGTACGCGTCATAGGAAGGGTTCGAGAGAAACGCCTTCCACGTAGGCAGGTCCGTCAATCCGCCCTCTTCGCCCGCCGCCGCCGCCGACCCCGCCTTCAAGAAGTAGGTATACGCATCTTCATTCAGCTTGCCGAACGTGTTCTTCTTGCTCGACTCCATCCCCAGCACATAGTCGTATCCATACGTCTCGCGAAACGCTCCGTTATGGAAAAAATCATCCCCCAGCCAGACATCCGTCATCGGAGCCTGCGGCGAAATCGCCTTCACCGCCGGATTCGGATCGATCCCCGCCTCCGCCGCCAGAAACCCCGGATACGAAACCCCCACCACCCCCACGCGCCCGTTGTTGTCCGGAACATGCTGCACCAGCCACGCCACCGTGTCATACGTATCCGTGCTCTCGTCAATCCAGTCCGGGTTGCTCGACTTCGGATCATGATGCGCAGCAATCGGCCGCATCATCACAAACTTCCCCTGCGACTCGAACCGCCCGCGAATATCCTCCATCACAAAGATGTATCCGCTCTGCGCCAGGGTCGTGTACTCCCGGTTGATCGAGTCCGAAGTCGCCCCATCCACGCCATAAGGAGTCCGCTCCATCAAAAACGGCAGCGCCTCCTTCGTATCCGTAGGCCGCAGGATAATCGCGTGCAGCTTCACCCCGTCCCGCATCGGGATCATCACCTCTTCGCGAGAATAAGGCCGAAAGTGGTTATGCACCGGAGTCCCGCTGATCCTCGTAGCCGTCTCCACCACAACCCCCGGCATCCAACCCGTCTCCTCGCGCTTCAAGCCAACCACCGCGCCCGAGGCATCGGTCAAAAACACAAACCGAACCCGCCCATCCATAGCCGAAAACGTATCTTCATTTTCCGAACTCGGATTTCCTTCAGCACTCTTCGAGGGAGCCGCAGCCATAAGCGACATCGCCGCCGACCGCTCCGTCTCAAACGTCAGATGATCCCCCACCCGAAACACCGAAAGCACAATCTCCGGCTCATCATCCAGCCGATACTGCCCCGCATACTTGTCCAGACTGTTTGCCCTTGCTCCCGGCGCCGGCAACATCGAAGCCAGAACCAGAACACAGTTCACCCACGCCGCACGAACCATCCGCCACAACCTCCCTCACACGGAAACAACAGTGTAGCCCGCGATAAGCCCCGCTCCACGGGTTACTTCGCATATGCCGACTTATGGTTAGTAATCGGACCCCGCGAGGGAACCAACTCCAGGTATTCAAATTCCGATCGTCAGCCTGTCTTGCTATGCAATGGCTTCAGATCGCAAAATGGAACAGACCATACCAGATCACGAACACAAGAAGACATAATCCCAACACGAGGGCACCGAGAAACGCCTTGGCGCTTAGAGCGTGACTTTCAAGAGCAGCCGTACCAATCGCCAGTGAAATCGGCAGATAAAGTACTGAGGACGTTATGAGACCAGGAGAATACCGATTGAACCACGCAGTTGTCAGCACGTGGAACAATGCGTCCCAAAAAATGTTTCCGCTCGACCATGCGATGAGAAGAAAGGTGGCCAGCCGCGAATCAGACCTGCTCGCCCAAACGACGAGACCCACCATAATCGCAAGAAAGGCGGCGTTATTGAACGCAAAGGCAAGATCGTTGAAGGAGCCGCCGAGTACATGCGTAACCCAGGTTGGAAAGCCGCCCCGGTATTCCTCCACGATGTGGAGCGCAAAGGCGGCGGGCATGATCCAGATCAGGCGTCGAAACGGCTGTCCCCAAAACGTGTAAGAGTTCATTCCGTCTTAGCGTCTCCCTGTTCGTCAGATTATGTTATGCAGTCTCGTGCAATTCACCGATCTGCAACTGTAAACGCCGTTGTGATGATTAACCGGCTCCGGCACTTCCCCCTATACCCTGCTGTAAACCCCGAACCACGCCAAAGACACACCGAACCACGCCAACCCTCCAAAAAGCAACGCTACTGTGGAGGGCCGGTGGCCCAACCACTTCGCTGCCTATGTCCTATTCCAGCCACATGGTGGGGCGCCACAGCCTTCGCGATTTTGCGAAGGGTGGGAGACCACAAGCCCTGACCTCACATTCCCAACGTACCGTCAACTTCTATGCGCGAATCACGCAGCAACAGGTACCGCCTCCACAATCCCCACATCCCGAGCCATCAAGGTGTCGCCTCCAACCGGATAGACCCGCGTCAGCGTAAACCCCGCCGCTTCAAGCAGCACCCTCCATTCGCGCTCGCTGCGCTCTCTTCCGCCGGTAACGGTAAGCATGTTGAGGTCGCTCATCAACCGCCCCTCCAGCTGCGGGTCAGCATGAGAAACGATCGCGGGCAGCACGAACTCGATAACCAGAAGACGGCCATCCTGCGGCATGACCGCGCGACAGTTCTTGAGAACAGCAACCGCGTCCGCATCCCGGTAGCCGTGCAGCACATGCTTGAGCATGTACACGTCCGCTCCCGTTGGCGCCGATTCGTCGAGATCGCACACGATCAGCTCGCATCGCGAGGAAACCGCTTCCTCCGCGAATCGCGGCTTCGCCCGCTCAATGCTGGCTTCGAGATCGACCAGCATGCCTCGCAGATGAGGGTTGAGCCCGAGCACCGCAAGCAAAAGCGAGCCGCCCCCGCCGCCCAGATCAGCGACCACCTTCGCCTTGGAAAAATCCCAGGCACGCGCAATCGGCGCATAATCCTCGGCTGGAGCCGTGCCCATCACCGCGCGAAAAATGTCGCTCGCCTCCGCAACCTGCGACCACCGCGAGGGGATGTTTGGGTCCCGTATCTCTGCGGCACTCTTGCCCGTTCGCACACAATCGGTAAGCAGCGACCAGCTATCCGCCAGCAGGTCCGCCCAGAAAATAACGGCGGCCCACACCGACTTGGGATCATCCTTGCGCAGCGGCCTGCCGAACGCCGTCAGTCGAAAGGAGCCGTGAGTCGTCTCCTCAGTAACGCCAATGCTGGCAAGCGCGCGCAGCAAGCGGTAGAGCGCGTCGCGATCGGCCTCGCACGTTTTAGCCAGGAAGCCGACGCTGCGCTCCTCGCCTCCGAGTGCGTCAGCAATCCCCAGTCGGGCCGCCGCGCAGAGCACACAGCTCCGGGAATACGCCATCGCCATTTCCAACAGCCTTGTATTCGGCGTCACATTGCCAATGCCGCCATCACCATCAGCCATAGGAGCCCTCGATTTCACGGAGCAGAATAACAAACCGCTGTCACGGAAGGCGAAGCCACCAATCGGATTCACAGCGAACGCTCTCTTCCGGGGTGCAACCAACCGACACCCCTGAACCACACTCTCTCCCTTACCTTTTGCCCTGTACCCCGCTCTCAAACACTCCAAACTCCGCCAAAGCCAGACAAACCGGAGAAGAAGTCACCCGCAACCGCAAACGCTCCGCCTCCACAGCCTCCTGCAACCGAACCAACCGGCAAGACCCAACACTCGTCCCCTGCGCCATCTCGGCCCAGCTCCCATCCCGCCACGCATCCACCGCGAACGCTTCAATCCGCTGCCCCAGCGCAATCGCCTCCCGCAAACGAATCACATCCAACCGCACCGTCCGCCCAAAATCCACCACCAGCTCCGGCGTTGCGACCCCATCATCCGTAGCCCAGTACGTTTCCCACTTCCCGTCCGTCAAATTCCGCGGACCAAACCTCCCATCCCCGCCCCGCACATTCGAAGCCCGCAACTTCGCCCCCGCCGCCAGATTCGTCGCAAACGTACCCTCCACCATCCCGTGAAAGCCCTTCAGCGAAGCCACATCCTCCAGTGACAACAGCCCCTCGCGGTTCGGAGGAACATTCAGCAGAAAGCTCGCCCCCCGCCCCACTGACTTGCAATACAAATCCATCAGCTCTGCCGGAGTCTTCACCTTCGCATTCTCCGCCTCATGCCAGAACCACCCCGGCCGAATCGACACATCGCACTCCGCCGGCATCCACTGCGTCCCATGCAGTGTCCCCGTCATCAGCTCGTCCGTAGTCCCGCCGTCCACCGAGTCATCTGGAGTAAACGTAGACCAGCAAGTCTCCCCCGCAACGCCCTTCTCATCGCCCACCCAGCGAATATCCGCATCCTTATCTCCGCCGTGGATCACCGCCTCCGGCTGCAGCCGCCGCACAATCGCATAGGTGCGCGGCCACTCATAATAGGTGTGCGCATCAATGTGCCGTTTCTCCCGGGCCCCGCCATAATACCCATCCCCGCCATTCGCGCCGTCAAACCAAACCTCAAACACCGGCCCGTAATGCGACAACAACTCCGTAACCTGCGCCCGGTAAATCGGCAGATACGCCGGCGTCGCGTACGCCGCATTGTTCCTGTCCCACGGAGACACATACACCCCAAACTTCAGCCCATGCCGACGCGCCGCGTCAGAAATGTCCCGCACCACATCGCCCTTGCCGCCCCGCCACGAGCTGTATGCAATCGAGTGCTTCGTCGTCTTCGTCGGCCAAAGGCAAAACCCGTCATGGTGCTTGCAGGTCAGAATCACGCCCTTCATCCCGCCCGCCTTCAGCGCCAGAACGATCGCGTCCGCATCAAAATCCGTCGGGTTAAAAACATCCGGACTCTCATCCCCATACCCCCACTCTTGATTCGTGAAGGTATTCACCGTGAAGTGCAGAAAGCTATACGTCTCCATCCGCTGCCACACAAGTTGCCGAGCCGAAGGCAAAGCCCCATAAGCCGCCGGAGCCGGAGCCAGCCCCGAAACTTCCATCGCATGAAGATACATAGCCCCGGCAGCCAGCGCCGAACCAGCCAGAAACTTACGTCGCGTTGTCATGCGAACATTTTCTCAGGATCAAACCCGTCAAAAACCACCCACCGCCAGACAGGCCAACAGAAAAGCGGCCGAATCCCGGCCGCAAGCCCAAACGAAAGAGCAAAGAAACCCACTCTCCGCCCTAACCCCGATTCCCTGATCCCTGTTCCCTGTCCTTCAAAACCCATCCCGCCATCACCAAAACTGGAGCCGCCCCCGCCTCCACCCCATCCAGTTCATCCAGCGTCGTCATCACAATCCGCTGGTCCGGCTGAGCCGCCCGGGAAATCGCCGCGCACGGCAAATCCCCCGGCAGCCCCTGCCCGCGCCACTCCGCCGCCAGCGCCGCAAAGTCCCGCCCCGGCATATACACCACCCGCGTCGGCTCCGGAATCGCAGGAGGCCCGCCCGTAGCATGGTGCCCGCTCGAAAGATGCACGCTCGACGAAGCTCTCCGGTCCGTCAGCGACAATCCCAGCGCCGCCGCCGCCGCAAACGCCGCCGTAATCCCCGGAACCACCTCAAACGCCACATCCGCCGCCCGCAGCGCGTCCATCTCCTCCGCCGCCCGCCCAAACACCAGCGGATCGCCGCTCTTCAGCCGTACCACCGAACGCCCCGTGCGTGCATTCGCAATCATCAGCGCGTTGATCTCCGCCTGCGTAATCTTCTTCGCCCCGCAGCGCTTGCCAACATTTTGCGCAAGAGAATCCTGCCGCGCCAGCCGCAGCACCGCCTCCGGAACCAGATCGTCATGCAGCACCACATCCGCCGTCGCCAGCAGCCGAGCCGCCCTTGCCGTCAGCAAATCCGGATCGCCCGGCCCCGCCCCCACCAGGTAGACCCGCCCCGCCAAAGCCCCGCCAAACGCCACTTCCCGAGCCTGGCAAGCCGCCGCCCCGCAAACCTCGCGCTCCGCCAGCCGATGCAGCAACACCTTCCGCTCCTCACCCGGTGCAACCTTCGCCAGCACCTCGCGCCGCAACTTCCCCGTCTCCGCTAGCCACCGTCCCAGATCCTGCGGCAGCTGCGCATCGATCTCTTTCCGCAAACGCTGCGCCAGCGCCGGACTCTCCCCCGCCGTCGAAATCGCAATCTGCAAATCGCCCCGCGCCACCACCGACCCGAAATAAAAATCGCAATGCGGCGGATCATCCACCGAATTGCAAAGCACATTCCGCTCCACCGCGCCGTCATACACCAGGGCATTCACCGCCCGGTCATCCGTAGCCGCAATCACCAGAAAATTTCCGCCCAGATCATCCAGCGCAAATACGCGCTGCTCAAGCGCAAGCCGTTTCTCCGCTGCCAGCGCCCGAATCCCCGCGCAAACCCGCGGAGCCACCACCCGCACCTCCGCCTCCGCCGCCAGCAGCGACCCAACCTTCTCCAGCGCAACCCCACCCGCGCCCACCACCAGGCAGCGCCGCCCCGCCAGCTTGATAAATGCAGGAAAAAGACTCATAAAGACAGCGTATAGGGTGTCGGGAATAGGGTGTAGCGATCCACAAATTCCTCGCTCATCTCAACGTCATCGATCCAACCGAAGCAAATTCAGGCACAAGTGCCGCGCACCAAATGAAAACCCTGTCATTCTGAGCGCAGGGATCGCAGGGAGCGGAGTCGAGGAACCTGCGGTTTGTTGCGGTCACCACCAAAATGGGTGCCCCATCGTTGACGCGCTCTTCGCAGCAAGGCTGGGAAGTCATAAAACCTGAACTCGAGGGTTTCCACACCCTGCACCCTCAGAAACCCCTTCCAGCAATCCCTTCAACTCCCCAACCTCATGCCGCGCAAACCAGGCCCGCAAATTCTCCCCCTCCGCACGATCCGCCAGATACCCTCTTAGCAGCCGCTCGATCGCCGCCGGAACCTCCGCCGCCGGAGCACGATACCCCGTCACCCGAGCCACGCCCGCATGCTCGCCCAGCGCGCCGCCCAGCGAAAAGTTGAACGCGTCCACCATCTCGCCGTCGTACTTCGCCTTCTTGCCTTCAAGGCCGATATCAGCAATCCAGCTCTGCCCGCAGCTGTTCGGGCATCCCGTCACATTCAGCTTGATCTGCTGGTCGAACCCCGGCAGCCGCTCTTCCATCTCCTCCACCAGCCACTTCGCAAAGCCCTTCGTCTCGCTGATCGCCAGCTTGCAAAACTCCGTCCCCGTGCATGCCACCGTCCCGCGCCAGAACTCCGTCCCCTCCACCCGCAGGCCGATCTTGTGCAGCTCGTCCACCAGCTCCCGAGCCTGCTCCGAACGAATATTCACAAAGATCAAATTCTGCATCACCGTCGCGCGTAGCTCGCCGCCATTCACGCCATACTTCTCCGCCAGCTCCGCCGCCGCCGCCAGTTGCTCGCCCGTAATCCGCCCCCGCAGCACCGAAGCACCCACATAGCTCAGCCCCTTCTGCTTCTGCGCATGCACGCCCGCATGGTCCCGCAGCCCATCCGCAGGTAATGCCTCCGCGGGCGCAGCATCGAACCGATACCCCAGCCGCGCCTCCAGCTCCGTCAAAAACCTCTCCGCCGTCCACCCCTCGCGCAGAAACAAATACTTCAGCCTGGCTCGGTCGCGATTCTCCCTTAACCCCTGCTGATCGCGAAAGATCTCCGCAATCACCCGAGCCACATCCACCACCTGCGCCCGTCGCACAAACGCATTTAACTTCACCGCCAGATGCGGCTCTTTCGACAACCCTCCGCCCACCCTCACCGCGTAGCCAACCTCATCGCCGCGCCGCACCGCCGTAAACGCAACATCATTAATCTCCGGATAGCAGCACCAGCTCGCGCATCCCGTCGCGCAAATCTTGAACTTCCGCGGCAGGTTCACAAAGTTGTCGTTCCCCACCAGCGTCCGCGCAATCTCCAGCGCCAGTCCCGACGCATCCGTAATCTCCTCCGCGTCAATCCCCGCCAGCGGGCACCCCGTCACATTCCGCACCACATCGCCGCACGCCCCCCGCGGAGAAAGCCCGATCGCGTCCAGCGCCTCCACAATCTCCGGCAGCGACTCAATCGTCAGCCAGTGCAGTTGGATATTCTGCCGTGTCGTAATATCCGCCAGGTTCCGCCCATGCTTCTTCGCGATCCCCGCAATCACCCGCAGCTGCGCCGAAGTCAAAAACCCATTCGGCATCGCAATCCGCATCATGAAGTACTCCGACGCCAGACCCTCGCCGCCCTTGCCGCCCACCGCGCCCACGCCATCGCCCTGCGTGTAAATGCCCCACCACTTGAAGTAGGCGCCCGCCCACTCCGGAACCACGCTCGCCCGACCCTCGCGCGCAAACCGCCGCACATCTTCAAATATCTCCCACGGATTCCGCTCGCGCTTCAAGCGCTCCATCCGCTGCGCCTTCGTCTCCTTCACAGGAGCGGCAACAGCAGCAGCAGCGGCTTCTACATCAACGGCATCAGGAGCGGCAAGAGTATCAGTCATATAAATCTCGTAAGAAAAAGAAGCAAAATGCTTTTGGGCGGATCGGTCAGGAAACAAAAAACCCACCATCAAAGGGTGGGCATCGAGACGGCAGCTGCGGCTGAAAACAAATCAGCAACAAGTCCGGCCCGAAGCCGAACAACAACACGCCGTAATCGAGAATATACGCATTACCAACCATGATACCCGCACCAACTCACCCCTGCAAGCCGAAACTAAAACCAATCCCAGCACAAATCGATCCAGCAATCACATGTAAATTCAATGAGCGCATTGGCAATTTCTCGCCATCTGAGCGTGGCCCGTCTGGTGCCCCACCGTTGGTAATTCCCGGATGTGAGGGCAACTTTTACTTACAAGGGCAATGAATGCATTAGAATGGCCACCGACTACAGATCGCCGCTTAGAGAGGAGATTCCTTGGTGAAGAAACAGGGCTTCGTCTCATTCCTCGCCGTGACCTCGTCGGCCGTCGTGCTCCTTTCGTGTAATCAACAGTCTCCTGAACAGCAGAACACACCCGCGGCTACGGAGTCCTCCGCTATAACTCAGTCACTGACGGCGGACGAACTCAACCGCAGGACAATAAACGAGCGACTCCGAAAGTAGCTCTCTATCTTCAGTCTCAGCCTTATCACTCAGCTCAACTCTGGCCCTTCAGGAGGCAATGATGCAAGCACAGCAATCAACTTCACCCGCAACCAAGATGTCCGCCGACCAGGCCCGGGAAGAGAACGCCTACACCCTCGGTGTGCAGGCGTACCAGTGGGGCATGCCGCTCGTGATGGATGGTGTGACCCTCGCCGCAGGTCTCAAGGCCGACGCCGCTTACATCAACGATTGTCGGAAGTTCGACACGCTGAAGACGGCGAAAGAACGCTTCGTGGTCACGCCCAACAACGTCACAATCGATGCCTACGGTGCGGCGGACGTCAGTCGCGAGCCACAGGTCATTTTCGTTCCCAAACTGAGCGCGCCTCGCTGGTACATCGTTCAGGTGGGCGACTACTACGATGAGGTCATCCACAACATCGGCGGTACCAGGGGCGAGCAGCCGGGCGCGTATGTCCTAACCGGCCCGGACTTCAAGGGCCAGCTTCCAGCCGAGATGACCCGGATCAAATCCCGCACGCAGTTTGTTGTCGTGGCGGCACGCATCTTCGTCAACGGAAGCGCCGACCTGGCGAAGGCGGTCGAAGAGCAGAAAGGCTTCCGCCTCATGCCGCTCTCGGCCTATCTGCGCTACGGCCTTGCCTACAAGCCGGAGAGCAAAGAAACGGTCGAGATGTACAAGAGCGATGCGCCGAAAGAGCTGCAATATTTCGATACTCTCGGTCATTGGATGAAGCTCTTTTTATCTGTCTCCGCCGATAACGATCCGCAGGTCGCCGCTTTCCACCAGATCGGCCTCAGCGTCGCAGACGGATTCCGATGGCAGACTCTCGATGAGGCCACAAAGCGAGGATTGGCTCGCGCCGCGGCCATCGGTCCCCCGATCGTAGCGGCCCGCTGGGAGACCGTGGGCGAGACCACCAACGGCTGGAAATATACCTTCGCGGGAGGACGGGCAGGTTATGACCTCGGCCTTCGCGCCGCCCTGGCTCGCTATGAAACCGGCGCGCAGGTCTCCGACCAGGTGATCTATCCCAACACGAGCGTGGACGACAAGGGCGAACAGCTCAACGGTTCGCATAAATATGTGCTGCACTTTGACGCAGGCAAGCTGCCACCCGTCTCCGTGTTCTGGAACATGGCGATGTATGGCTCCGACATGTTTTTTGTCGAGAATGACTTTGGGCGCTACAGCTTCGGCAGCACAACCGAGGGCCTGAAGAAGACGGCCGACGGTTCGCTCACGATCGTCATCCAGCATGACAAACCCGGCGATACCTCTAACTGGCTGCCGGCGCCAGCAGGAGATTTCAACTTGACGATGCGCTTCTATGGCCCCGAAACACCAGTCTTGGACGGCTCCTATAGGCTCCCGGCTGTGAAGCGAGTGCAATAACATCTAGTTCAATTCGTGATCGCGAAATTCCTCTGTACCGCTCAGATCTTCGAGTACGGAAGAAACGACTCCGATAAAAACCGGAAGAAATTCTCCTCACCAGGAGCATCGCACGCCGCCCGCAGATCCCGCACAAGCTCCGGCTGCTGCGCCTCCGGACGACGCTGTGTCCACTCGACAAAGGTCACACCGGTCCCAAACCTCGCGCGCCGGCTAAAACACAAACACCCGCAGCATCCACCACACCAGAAACAGCGCCACGATCGCGCCCACAAGATGGCCAATCCACTGCCCCGCGGTCTTCGGTCTGCCAAACTGAAACACGCAGCCATCCTACCACCCGCGCGCCAACGTCT
>Ga0335075_10004485_pt1 | contig 21821 bp, 19 predicted proteins | sample Lox_Sample_24_FD_206723 | JGI IMG/M metagenome (GOLD analysis project Ga0335075, IMG submission 206723) | Soil microbial communities from Loxahatchee National Wildlife Refuge, Florida, United States - Lox_Sample_2.4 | ecosystem: Environmental > Terrestrial > Soil > Wetlands | place: USA...
CAGCCAGCCTGGGGCGATGCCCCGCGTGATCCCGGACCCGCGGCAGGGCGTGCCGACGCTCGAGGACATCCGCGCGGCGCGCGAGCGCATCGCGGGGCATGTGCGCCACACCCCGCTGCTCGAGAGTCAGACGCTGGGCAGCGAGCTCGGCGCGCGCCTGTACTTCAAGTGCGAGAACCTGCAGGAGGCGGGTGCCTTCAAGGTCCGCGGCGCCACCAACGCCGTGTTTTCGCTGCCTGCCGAGGCGCTGGCAGCGGGCGTCGTGACGCATTCGTCCGGAAATCATGGCGCAGCCGTGGCGCGCGCGGCGCAGCTGCGCGGTGTGCCGGCGGTCGTCGTCATGCCGGACAATTCCCCGGCGGCCAAGCTTGCGCTGGTGCGCCGCTACGGCGCGAGGCTGCAGCTGTGCGAGCCTTCGCTCGCGGCACGCGAGGCCGCCGTGGCCGACATCGTCGCGCGCAGCGGCGCAGCTTTCGTGCATCCGTACGATGACGTGCGCGTCATTGCCGGGCAGGGCACGGTCGCGCTCGAGCTGCTCGAGGATCTGCCACAGCTCGACTGTGTGCTCTGTCCGGTCGGCGGCGGGGGGCTGGCCAGCGGCATCGCGCTGGCCATGAAGGCACTCGCGCCCGCAGTACGGGTCATCGCCGTGGAACCGGCGGCCGCGGATGATGCCTGGCGCGCTTTCCATGCGGCCAGCGCCCCGACGCTGCCCCCGGCCCCGAGCAGCATGCCGGCCACGCTCGCCGACGGACTGCGCGGCATGGTCAGCGCCCGCACGCTCGGCGTGCTGCGTGAGCACGTCGATGATGTCGTGACCGTCAGCGAGGCAGGCATCGTGCGCGCCATGCGCACACTCTGGAGCGAGCTGCATGTCATCGTCGAGGCCTCGAGCGCGGTGCCCTACGCAGCGCTGCTCGAAGGGGGGCTGAACGTCGCCGGTCAGCGCGTGGCGATCGTGCTCACAGGCGGCAACGTCGACCTGGACCGGCTGCCCTGGTTCGCGCCGCCCGCCTAGTCGCCGCCGCCCCCCCTGGCAGCCTTTACGACAGGCCCCCCCGGCAAACGAGCCGAATCCGTTGCTGAAGAAAGTTTTGGCCGCAAATTTTTCTGCAGAAACAGATTTTGGTGATTCACCCCAGGAAGGTCCTCATAACAGGTGGCGCCCCCCCAGGTCAGAGGTCGGGTCGCTAGACGATGCCGACGCTTGCCGTCATTCCTTCGCACACCGCGGCGCGCAGCAGGATCTCGGTGTTATGGCGCATGCAGATCTGTCCGTCCGCCGCCACCGCCACCAGCCCGCCGCGCGCGTTCAGCGACGACAGACGCGCGAGCGCCTCCTGCATCGCGATCGCCAGGGGCTGTCGCGCATAGCGCAGCCGTGCCACCAGGTCGTAGGCCTGCACGGTGCGCAGGAACCACTCTCCCTGGCCGGTGGCCGAGACAGCGCAGACTGCATCATCCGCATATGTCCCGGCACCGATGATCGGAGAGTCCCCGATGCGCCCCGGTCGCTTGCCGAGGGTGCCGCCGGTGGAGGTCGCCGCCGCGAGCCGCCCATATCGATCGCGCGCGACGGCCCCGACGGTGCCGGTCGCGCCCGCGACGCTGACAGCGCACCCCTGCAGCTGCGAGCGCCGCTCATCCGTGACGAAATAGTCATTTGCCACCTGCGGCAGCGCGCACTCACTGGCGAAGCGGTCGGCGGCCTCACCGGCGAGCATCACGTGTGGCAGCCTCTCGAGCACACAGCGGGCCAGGCGCACGGGATTGCGCGTGTGGCGCACGAGCGCGACCGCACCAGCGCGCAGCGACGTGCCTTCCATGATGGCTGCATCGAGCTCCACGCTGCCGTCTGCTGCCAGCACCGCGCCGCGGCCGGCATTGAACAGCGGATCGTCCTCGAGCGCGACCACGGCGGCTTCGACCGCGTCCAGCGCTGTGCGATCCGCCTGCAGGATGCGTTCGCCGGCCTGCAGCGCCGCCGTGAGCGCCGCGCACAGCGCCGCCTCATGCGTCCGATCACGCGCTGCGGCACCCAACGAACCGGCGCCGCCATGAATGGCGAGGGCATACATGCGGCAAGCCTACGACGTGCGGCAGGCGGCGGATATGGCATAGTGACGTCCCTTACGCCCGCCAGCACAGCGAGACTCCCGTGAAGCGCCTCATCTGCTGCCTCGCCCCCCTTCTGCTCTGTGTGAATTCGCTCGCAGCGGTCGCAGCCTCGCAGCCGCCCGGCAGCGCGCGAGCGCGTGTGCCGGACGCGGCGCGTGTCGAGGCTGCCGCCGACGCGAACACCACGCGTGCCACGCTCGACAATGGCCTGCGCGTCATCATCGTGCGCAATACGCTCGCGCCAGTGGTCTCAACCTCGGTGAATTACCTGGTCGGCTCGGACGAAGCGCCGGCGGACTTTCCCGGCATGGCGCATGCGCAGGAGCACATGATGTTCCGCGGCAGCCCGGGCCTCTCGGCCGACCAGCTCGCCGATATCGGCGCGGTGATGGGCGGAGACTTCAACGCCGATACGCGCGAGAGCATCACACAATATTTGTTCACCGTGCCCTCCGATGATCTGGACGTGGCGCTGCACATTGAGGCGCTGCGCATGCGCGGCGTCGACGACACGCAGGCGCAGTGGGATCAGGAGCGCGGCGCCATCGAGCAGGAAGTGGCGCGCGACTACTCCGATCCGGACTACCTGCTCTACACCAAGCTGCGTGCTTACGCATTTGCCGGTACGCCTTACGCACACGATGCGCTCGGCACGCGCCCCTCGTTCGACCAGACCAGCGCACAGATGCTCAAGGCGTTTCATGACGCCTGGTACGCGCCTAACAATGCGATCCTGGTCATTGTCGGCAATGTCGATCCGCGCGCCACGCTCTCGGAGGTGCGCAGCCTCTTCGGCGACATACCGGAGAAGACACTGCCGCCGCGGCCGGTCGTGAAACTGGAGCCGATCCACGCCACGAGCTTCACGGTCAACACCGACCAGCCCAACGGCGCGCTGATGATTGCGATGCGCACGCCCGGCGCCCGCAGCGCCGACTTCCCTGCGCTCGAGGTGCTCTCGGATGTGCTCAGCAGCCACCGCTTCGCCCTCTATGACCTCGTGGCACAGGGCCGCGCGCTGGATGCAGGCTTTGGGCTCGATCCGCTGCCGCGCGCGGGCCTCGCGTACGCACAGCTGGGCTTTACCGCCAATGCCGATCGCGATGCGCTCATGCGCGACGTGCGCGGGATCCTGACCGACGTGGTCAAGAATGGGGTGCCTGCCGATCTGGTGGCCGCCGCGAAGCTGCAGGAGGAGCGCGCCACCGGCTTCGAGCGCAACTCCATCGAAGGGCTGGCCTCGATCTGGTCGGATGCGGTGGCGCTCTACGGGCTCTCCTCCCCCGAAGAGGACCTGGCGCGCATCCAGCGTGTCAGCGTCGCGGATGTCAATCGCGTGGCGCGCCAGTACCTCAAGCTCGATGAGGCCGTCTCGGCGGTCATGCTGCCGCAGGGCTCGGGGCGTCCCGTGGCCGCCAGCGGCGGCTTCGGCGGCCAGGAGTCCATCGCGCTGGGTGAGGGCAAGCCGGTGGCGCTGCCGGACTGGGCCGCACGCGCCGTGAGCCGCCTTACGGTGCCGCAGCTCACGACCGACCCGGTCGTGACCCATCTGCCCAACGGCCTGACGCTCATCGTGCAGCCCGAGGACGTCGCCGATACCGTCAGCGTCGTCGGCCACATCCGTAACCGTCCGGACACCGAGACGCCGCCGGGCAAGGAGGGCGTGGCCGAGCTGCTCGATGCGCTGATGCCCTTTGGCACCGAGCGACTGGACCGCCTCGGCTACGCGCGCGCGCTCGATGCCATCGGCGCGCAGGAACAGGCCGGAGAGGACTTCGAGGTACAGGCACTGGCCCCGTATTTCGATCGCGCCGTGCAGCTGCTGGCCGACAACGAGCTGCATCCGGCTCTGCCACAACAGATCATGGCGCTGCTGCGGCCACAGCTAACGGCCGCGATCGGCGCGCGCAATGCGAGCCCGGGCTATCTGTATCAGCGCTCAATGGTCAGCGCGCTGTTTCCACCGGGCGACCCGACGCTGCGTCAGGCCACGCCTGCGAGCGTCCAGGCGCTCACGCTCGATGACGTCCACGACTACTACCATCGCGTGTTCCGTCCGGACCTGACGACCATCGTGGTCATCGGCCACGTCACTCCGGCGCAGGCGCGCACCACGATCGAGAAGTATTTCGGCGCCTGGCGCACCAGCGGCCCGCGGCCTGATACCGATCTGCCGCCCGCGCCGCCGAACAAGGCCGCGGTCGTGACGGTACCGGATGCCAGTCGCGTGCAGGATGAGGTGAGCCTGGCGCAGACGCTCGGGCTCACGCGCGCCAACCCCGACTACTACGCGCTCGAGCTCGGCAACGCGGTGCTCGGCGGCGGCTTCTATTCCACGCGCCTGTCGGTGCAGATGCGCAAGAACCGCGGTCTGGTCTACGGCGTCGGCTCGCAGCTGCAGGCTGGCCGCACACGCAGCGTCTACATCATCAGTTACGCCTGCGATCCGAAGAACGTCGGGCAGGCCGCCACGATCGCGACCCAGGAGGTCGCGGACATGCAGAAGGCGCCGCCGACGATGGACGAGCTCACGCGCGTCAAGGCGCTGCTGCTGCGGCAGATCCCGCTCGCCGAGGCGAGCACGGATCTGATCGCCGAGGGCTTCCTCAACCGCCGCGAGCTGGATCTACCGCTCGATGAGCCCACGCGTGCCGCGCAGCGCTACATCCAGCTGACCGGCGAGCAGGTGCAGGCTGCCTTCCGCAAGTGGATGCGTCCCGACGCGATGGTGCGTGTCGTGCGCGGTCCGCCGCCGTCCTGATCGCAAGCGCTGGCCGCGGGCTCAGAGTGCCAGCGTGGGGTCAACGGCCTCGCGCCACGCGAGCAACCCCCCTTCGAGCTGCAGTACCTCACGGCCCGCCGTTCGCCGTACCAGCGCGCAGGCCCGCAGGCTGCGTGCCCCGCTGCGGCAGATAAAGACCAGGCGATGCGCCGCGCGCTCGCCGCGCGGCGCGTCCTCGCCGGATGCCAGGCCCTCGTCGGACAGCGAGAACCCCTGCTGCTCGATGCCTGGCAGCGGCACGTTGATCGCGCCGGGCAGATGAGCGCGCGCAAACTCATCCGGCTCGCGCACGTCGATCAGGCGCAGGCCCGTCGGTGCGCGCGCCAGCGCGGCCGCGAGCTCTGCGGGCAGGATGCGCGGCACGCGCCGCTGTTCTTCGATGGTGCAGAAACCGGGCGGATCCTGCGGCGCATGAATGCTCGGCTGATCGCCGCAGACCGCGCACTCGGGGCGTCGCGCGATGCGAAACTCATCGAAGCGCATCGACAAGCCGTCGTAGACCAGGACGCGCCCAAGCAGCGGTGTGCCGATGTCCAGCAGCAGCTTGATGGCCTCGGTGGCCTGCAGCGAGCCGAGCACACCCGGCAACACGCCGAGCACGCCCGCCTGTGCGCAGCTCGGCAGCGTGCCCTCGGCGATCTGCGGGAACAGACAGCGATAGCAGGGGCCGCGACCTGGCACATAGCTCATCGCCTGGCCTTCGAAGCGATGGATCGCCGCACTGACCAGCGGCTTGCCGAACAGTACGCAGGCGTCGTTGACGAGGTAGCGTGTGCCGATGCGATCACTGCCGTCGACGATGAGATCGTAGGGCGCGAAGATCTCGCGCACATTCGCGGCACAGAGCTCGATCGGATGGGCAATCGCCCTGACCTGCGGATTCAGCGCCGCCAGCCGCGCGCAGGCGCGCTCGGCCTTGAGCTCGCCGACGTCCTCGCTCGTGAACAGCACCTGCCGCTGCAGGTTCGACTCCTCGACGCGATCGAAATCGACCAACCCGATCGTGCCCACCCCGGCCGCCGCCAGATACAGGGCTGCCGGACAGCCCAGACCGCCGGCACCGACCACCAGCACCCGCGCCGCGCGCAGGCGCGCCTGGCCGCTCTCACCGATCTCCGCCAGCGACAGATGGCGCGCATAGCGCTGGCGCTCATCGGCCGAGAGCGCGGCGGGGGAGTCGACACTGGCGGGACGGGCTACCATGACGGCACGCAGGCTTCGCGCTCAGCCGCCGGACAGCGCACACAGCAGGTGCACCGGCTCGCGTGCGGCGACCGGCTGCGCCAGGTCGCGCGCCTCGCGGGCGGCGACGAAGATGCGAATGTGGGGGCGTATGCGCTGCTGTTCATCGATCATGCGAAAGCGGATGCCGGGATAGCGTCGGTCGAGGTCGGCCAGCAGCTGCGCGAGGGTGGCGCCATCGGCGCGCACCGTGGAGGCGCCCTGCGTGTAGTCGCGCAGCGGGCTGGCGATGTGGACCTCGGTCATAGGGCCTCCCATCCTCAACACGGCCAGTTTACCCGAGCCCGCCCGCTTCGGGCCGCGTGACTGCGGGCCGGGTGACTTCGGGGTGGGGGTTTAGGGCCCGGGCAGGCTCCGGGCGGGCCTAGCTCAGCGCCGGGGTAACCGAATAGATCTCCGGGAGCCGCTGGGCAATGCAGCGCCAGCTTTCCCCGGCGTTGGTGCTGGCCCAGACTTCTCCGCCGGTGGTGCCGAAATAGACCCCCGGCGTTGCCGCAGCGTCCGTGCACATGGCCTGTCGCAGCACGGTCAACCAGGCGTTGCGGCGCGGCAGGCCGCGGTCGCGTCGTTGCCAGGAGCGCCCGGCATTGCGCGTCTGATAAACCGCCGGCCGGCCGCCAACCGAGGTGCGCGGCCACACGCGCGTGCCATCCATCGGCAGCACCCAGGCAGTGTCCGGATCGCGCGGATGCACCACGATCGGAAAGCCGATGTCCCCGATGCGCGCCGGCATGGCGCGCCCGATGCGCTGCCAGCGCCGCTCCGGTCGATCCAGCCGATAGATCCCGCAGTGGTTCTGCTGATAGAGCCGATCGGGTGCCAGCGGGTGCAGGGCGACGCAGTGCGGATCGTGGCCGAACGGCACGTTCGGATCGGGCAGAAAGTCCGCGGCGACACCCTCGTTCAAGGGCGCCCAGCTCGCCCCGCCATCGGTCGATTCGAATACGCCGCCGATCGAGATGCCGACGTACAGATGCCGCGGGTCGCGCGGGTTCACCAGGATCGAGTGCAGCAGCTCCCCATCGGGCGTCTTCAGCCCCGGCGCCCACAGCGGAAAGCTCGGGTGCTCGTGCAGGCCCCTCACGGGCGCCCAGCTGTCGCCGCCATCCTCGGAGCGGAACAGCCCCGCCGGAGAGGTCCCCGCGTACCAGCTGCCCGATTCACTCTGGTGCCCGGGGGTGAGCCAGAAGACGCGCTCCACGGCGCGCGCAGGCTGTCCCTCGCCGGCCTTGGCAAAGGCCGGCGGGCTGCGCACTTCCTGCCAGTGGCGGCCACGGTCCTCGGAGCGATAAACGGTCGGTCCGAGGTGTCCGGTCTTGGCGGCCAGCAGCAATTGCCGCGGCGCGCGCGGGTCCTGCACGATGTGCTGGATGGTATGGCCGAGCAATTGCGGGCTCGACAGCCGCCATCGGCGTCGCTGCGGGTCAGCGCGCAGCGTGAACGCCCCTTTGCGGGTGCCGATCCATAGCGTCAGAGTGGCCACGGCGCGAGCATTGCCTCGCTTCGCATGAGTGTCAATGTACACATCCGTCCGCGTGCGCTGCCGCCCTGGATCTTGATCCAGAGCAGGGGCAACGGGCAGGATGCGCCCTTGCCACACAACTACCAACAGGTCCTGCGGCAATCCTTCGGTTGCGGCCGAAGTCTCGCGCTCCGGCACCTTGCTGGCCCGTCCCTGCGCTGATCCTCGAGCACCGATCCGTCCGATGCGCCGTTTTGCTCCGCCGCTCCGTGTGTGCGCCTGGGTGCTGCTGGTGCTGCTGTGGTTTGCGCCGCTCGGTGTGCCCGCGCTGTTCGATCCGGACGAAGGCCGCTACGGCGAGATCCCGCGCGAGATGCTGGTCAGCGGCGACTGGGTGACGCCGCGGCTCGACGGCGTGAAGTACTTCGAGAAGCCGCCGCTGCAGTACTGGGCCACCGCCGTGGCCGAGGAGCTCGTCGGCCCCAACGCCTGGGCGGTGCGGCTGTGGCCGGCGTTGTGCGGCTTCGCGGGTCTGCTGCTTGCGCGTGCTGTGGGTCGGCGGCTCTACGGGGAGCGTGCCGGGTGGGCCAGCCTGATCGTGCAGGGCAGCGCGCTGTATTACGTCGGCCTTGCGCGCGTGGCGACGCTCGACATGGGTCTGAGCTTTACGCTGCAAATCGCCCTGAGCGCCCTGGTGCTGCTCGTGCATCGTCCGGCGGCGAGCACCGCTGCGCAGGCAGCGCCGACCGGGCCGCCCGTGCCCATCCCCGGGCCGCGCGCTCTGGCGCTGTGGCTCGCCGTGGGGGTTTCCCTCGCCCTGCTGACCAAGGGGCTCGTCGGCATCCTCATCCCCGGCACGGTCGGCCTGCTGTTCATGTTGCTGTATCGGGATGGCGCGCTGCTGCGCCGGGCGCGGCTGCAGTGGTCGCTTGCGGCGCTGGTGCTGATGGCTGCGCCCTGGTTCGTGCTGGTGTCGCTGCGTAATCCCGGCTTCGCGCAGTTCTTTTTCATCTTCGAGCATTTCCAGCGCTATCTGAGCACGCGCGGCTTCGATCGTTATCAACCGGCGTGGTTCTTCCTGCCGGTCATCCTCGCCGGGGTATTGCCGTGGCTCTCGTTGCTGCCCCGCGCGCTGTGGCAGGCCGTGCGCGCGGCGCGCGTGGAGCCGGCCACCGGACTGCTGCTGATCTGGAGCTTGTTCATCTTCGTTTTCTTCAGCGCCTCTCACTCCAAGCTCGTGCCCTACGTGTTGCCGCTGATGCCCGCTCTGTCGCTGCTGATCGGCCGCACTCTGGCGCAGCTGCCTGCGCGTCGCCTCGCCGCGCATCTGGCCGGTGTCGCCATGCTCGCTGCGGTGCTCGTCGCGGCACTGGGGGTGCTCGTGTGGCTCGGGACCCGCGGAGTGAGGCCTGCGGCACTGTGGCTGCACGCGGCCTCGGCGGCGAGTCTGGCACTTTTCGTGGCGGCGCTGCTCGCGCTGGGGCTCGGCGCGCTGCTCGGGGTGCTGTGCGGCCGTCGCGGCCATGCGCTGGCCGCCGCCGCGAGTGCCGGGTTTGGCTGCCTGCTGTTCGCGCCGCTCGCCTCACTTGCCACCGCAGAGCTGCCGGCCATGCAGGCGAAGAACCAGCTGATCGAGCAGCTGGCACCGAGGATCGGCGCCTACCAGCACTTCTACTGCGTGGGCGTGTACGTGCAGACCGTGCCGTTCTACCTGCGCCGCACCTGCACGCTGGTCGCCTACCGCGGCGAGCTCGATTTCGGCCTCTCGCTGCAGCCCGCGCTCGGCATCCCGGACCTCGGCTCGTTCGTGACGGCCTGGCGCCGCGACAGCTCGGCGCTCGCGCTGCTGCGTCCGGCGGATTACCCGCGACTCGTCGCGTTGGGGGCGCCAATGCGCGTGATATACACTTCGCCCTCGTTCATGGCGGTGGTCAGGCAATGAGAAGCGCGGACTTGGCGCTGATACTCACGGGCGTCATGCTCAATGCGGTTGCGCAGCTGTTGCTGAAGGCGGGCGCGCGCACGCTCGCGGGGCTGCCGGTGAGCTTCGCGGAGGCGGGGGTGCTCGCCAGTCGGGTGATCCAGAGCGGGCCGATTCTCGCCGGGCTCGCCTGCTATGTGGTGAGCGTGGCCGTGTGGATCCTCGCACTCTCGCGCGTGCCGGTCAGCGTGGCCTATCCGATGCTGTCGGTAGGCTACGTGGTCAATGCCGTGGCCGCCTGGGCGCTGTTCGCCGAGGCGCTCTCGGCTCAGCGCCTGGCCGGCATCGGCGTCATCGTGCTGGGCTGCTGGCTGGTGGCGCGCAGTTGAGCGCCACGATGAACGCCGGGAGCTATCTGCCCTTCGCGCGTCCCTCGATCGATGAGGAGACCATTGCCGGGGTCGCCGAGGTGCTCAGATCCGGCTGGATCACCAGCGGCCCGCAGGTGCGCGCATTGGAAGCGCAGCTCTCTGCGCACTGCGCCGGCCGTCCCGTGCGCGTGCTCAATTCGGCCACCGCCGGGCTGGAGATCGGGCTGGCGCTCGCGGGCATTGCCCCCGGCGATGAGGTCATCACCACGGCGCTGACCTGGGTCGGCACCGCCAATGTCATCGTGCGCGCCGGGGCGCGCCCGGTGTTCGTCGATGTGGATGCGCGCACGCGCAACATCGATCTGTCGCAGCTCGAAGCGGCCATCGGGCCCTCCACACGGCTGCTGCTGCCGGTGGATCTGGCCGGCCTGCCCGTCGAGCGCGCCGCGCTGTATGCGATTGCGCGCCGCCACCGCCTGCGGGTGCTGGAGGATGCGGCGCAGTCGATCGGCGCCAGCAGCGGCGGCGTGCGCATCGGCTCGAGCGGGGATCTGGTGTCCTTCAGCTTCCACGCCGCAAAGAACATCACCACCGCCGAGGGCGGCTGCCTGGTGCTCAACGACGCCGAGGAGGCGCGGCGCTGCGAGCTCTGGCGCCTGCAGGGCGTGGAGCGCTTTGCCGATGGCACTCTTGATGCGACGCTGCCCGGAGGCAAGTTCAATATGACCGATGTGGCTGCACGACTTGGCCTTGGTCAGCTCGCGCGCCTCGCGGAGTTCACGGCACGCCGCCGCGCACTCGCGCGTCACTACTTTGCCTGCTTCGATACCGCGCTCGGCTGCGAGCTGCCGCCGGCGGACTTCGAGCAGAGCAACTGGCACATGTTCCAGGTGGTGCTGCCGGCCAGGGTCGAGCGCGCTGCGTTCATCGCCGCCATGCACGCGGCCGGCATCGGCGTGGGTGTGCACTACCCGGCGGTGCACCTGCTCTCACTGTATCGGGACATGGGCCATCGTCCCGGCGAGTTTCCCGTCGCCGAGCGCATCGGCGCCGGCATCGTCACGCTGCCGATGTTCCCCGCCATGCACGAGAGCGATGTGGAGCGCGTCTGCGCCAGCGTCGGCACCGTGATCCGATCGCTCGCCGCCGGGCGACACTGAAGTGGGCGTCATGCGCATGGATGCCGGCCTCTCCACTGCCGTCCCGGTGCTCGCCGCGCCGGTGCTCTCGGTCATCATTCCCGTATACAACGAGGAAGAGGTACTGCCGAAGCTCTTCGAGCGACTCTATCCGGCGCTCGATGCGCTCGGGCGCCCCTACGAGGTGCTGTTCGTCAACGACGGCAGCCGTGATCGCTCCGCGGGACTGCTGCGCGCGCAGTTCGAGCAGCGTCCCGACGTCACCCGCGTCGTCTTTTTCGCCGGCAATTTCGGCCAGCACCGCGCCATCCTCGCCGGCTTTGCGCACAGCCGCGGGCGCTACGTCGTGACGCTCGATGCGGACCTGCAGAATCCTCCCGAGGAGATCATTCGGCTGCTCGAGCAGATGGAGGCCGGTCATGACTACGTCGGTACCGTGCGGCGCCAGCGCCAGGACGCCGCGTGGCGCCGCTACGCCTCGCGCCTCATGAACTACGTGCGCGAGCGCACCACGCGCGTGCACATCACCGACCAGGGCTCGATGTTCCGCGGCTATGCGCGCGGGGTCGTCGATGCGGTCAACCAGTGCTCCGAGTACAACACCTTCGTGCCGGCGCTGGCCTATACCTTCGCCGTCAGTCCCACCGAGATCCTCGTCAGGCACGAGGATCGTGGGGCCGGGCGCTCCAAGTACTCGGTGCTGCGGCTGATGCGACTGAACTTCGATCTGATGACCGGCTTCTCCACGGTGCCGGTGCAGCTGTTCTCCGTATTCGGCATCTGCGTGTCGCTGCTCTCGGGGCTGCTGTTCGTCGTCCTGATGGTGCGCCGGCTGTTCTTCGGCTCGGAGGCCGAGGGTGTCTTCACCCTGTTTGCGCTCGCCTTCATGTTCATTGGCACCGCGCTGTTCGGCATCGGGCTGGTCGGCGAATACGTCGGACGCATCTACGACGAGGTGCGTCGCCGTCCGCGCTACATCGTCGGTACGCTGCTCGAGCGTCGCGACGGCGAAGAGCCATGAGTGCGCCCGCGCCGCGCGCCGTGGTATTTGCCTACCACGACGTTGGTGTGCGCTGCCTGCGCACGCTGCTCGCGCACGGTGTGCAGGTGCCGCTGGTGGTCACGCACGCGGATGATCCGGGCGAGACGATCTGGTTCGAGAGCGTCGCGCGCCACGCCGCCTGGCATGGCCTGCCGGTGCGACAGGTGCAGGATGCCCGGGGCGCGCAGCTGCTCGAGGCGGTGCGCACGGCGCAGCCGGACTTCCTGTTCTCGTTCTATTTCCGCGCGATGCTGCCCGGGCAGCTGCTCGCGAGCGCGGCGCGCGGCGCCTACAATATGCACGGCTCGCTGCTGCCACGCTATCGTGGCCGCGCCCCGGTGAACTGGGCCGTGCTGCATGGGGAGCGCGAGACCGGCGCGACGCTGCACGCCATGATCGGCGAGCCTGATGCCGGACCCATCGTCGCTCAGCGGGCGGTGCCGATCCTGCCCGACGATACCGCCATCGAGGTGTTTCGCAAGGTCACGGTCGCGGCCGAATGCGCGCTGCATGACTGCCTGCCCTCGCTCCTGGCCGGCAGCGCCGCGCACGTGCCGCAGGATCCCGCCGCGGCCAGCTACTTCGGTCGTCGTACGGCGCGTGATGGGAGCATCGACTGGCAGCTTGGGGCGCTCGCGGCGCACAACCTGATTCGCGCGGTGGCACCGCCCTATCCGGGCGCATTCAGTCGTGCCGGTGGTGAGCCGCTGCGGATCCGTCGCTCGCTGCTCGGGCCGGCGGGTCTGACCGCGGCGCAGCCGTCGCTGTGCCAGCGTGCAGGAGATGTGTATGCGCTGTGCCCCGACGGCGCGGTGAAACTGCTGGACTTCGAGCTCGGGTCGCATGTGCGCGATGCCGCCGCATTCCGGCGCCGCTTCGGGGAGCGTGCCGTGCCGCTCGAGCCGGCCATGGAGGCAACGTGAAGGTTCTGATACTCGGGGTCAATGGCTTCATCGGCCATCATCTGTCGGCACGCATCCTGGCGAGCACCGACTGGCGCGTCTACGGCATGGACATGTACGACGATCGCATCCGGACGCTGCAGGACGATGCGCGTTTCCAGTTTTTTGAAGGTGACATCACCATCAACCGCGAGTGGATCGAGTACCACGTCAAGAAATGCGACGTGGTACTACCGCTGGTGGCGATTGCAACGCCGGCGACCTACGTGCGCGAGCCGCTGCGCGTATTCGAGCTGGACTTCGAGGCGAATCTCGCGATCGTGCGCCTGTGCGTCAAGCACCACAAGCGCGTGCTGTTCCCCTCGACCTCCGAGGTCTATGGCATGTGTCGTGATACACAGTTCGATCCCTATGGCTCCGAGCTCGTCTACGGCCCGATCGAGAAGCCGCGCTGGATCTACGCCTGCTCCAAGCAGCTGCTCGATCGCGTCATCCATGCCTACGGCATGCGTGGGGAGCTCGATTACACGCTGTTCCGCCCCTTCAACTGGATCGGATCGGGGCTGGATAACCTGCACGCGGCCAAGGAGGGCAGCTCGCGCGTCATCACCCAGTTCCTCGGACACATCGTGCGCGGCGAGCAGGTGCGGCTGGTGGATGGCGGGCACCAGCGGCGCTGCTTCACGGGCATCTCCGACGGCATCGATGCGCTGATGAAGATCATCGACAACCGCGGCGGGCGCGCGACGCGCCGCATCTACAACATCGGTAATCCGGCCAACAGCCTCTCGGTGCGCGAGCTCGCCGAGCAGATGCTGCGCATCGCCGCGGACTACCCGGAATATCGCGACAACGCCGCGCGCGTACAGCTGGTACAGACCTCGGCATCGGAGTACTACGGCGCGGGCTACCAGGATGTGGAGAACCGCGTGCCGAAGATCGATGACACCTGTGCGGAGCTGGACTGGCGCCCGCGCGTTACCATGCAGCAGGCACTCACCGAGATCTTCGAGGCCTATCGTGGCGAGACGCGCGCCGCGAGCGCGCTCATCGAGCAGGAGCCGCGAGCCTGAGCGCACCGGCAGGCCCCACGTGCAGCTTGCCCTGAAGATCGACGTCGATACGCTGCGTGGTACGCGCGAGGGTATCCCGCCTCTGATCCAAGCGCTCGCGCGCGTCGGAGCCCGCGCGACTTTTCTCTTCAGCCTCGGGCCCGATCGCACCGGCCGCGCCATTCGTCGCGTCTTTCGGCCCGGCTTTTTCGGCAAGGTCGCGCGCACTTCGGTGCTCGAGCACTACGGCCTGAAGACCCTGCTGTACGGCACGCTGCTGCCAGCCCCGGACATTGCGCGCCGTGCCGGCTCGCACATGCGTGCCGCGCGGGATGCCGGTCACGAGGTGGGGGTGCACTGTTTCGACCACACCGGCTGGCAGGATCTGCTGGCACACCGGGAGGGCCCCTGGGCGCGGCGGCAGATGCAACTGGCCGTGCAGCGTTTCACCGAGGTTTTCGGCGTCGCTCCCGCCGTGCACGGTGCCGCCGGTTGGCAGATGAGCGAGGCGGCCCTGCTCGCCGAGGAGGCGCTCGGCTTTCGCTACGCCTCCGACACGCGCGGCACGGCGCCCTTCGTGCCCTGGATCGAAGGCCGACGCGGTCGCTGCCCGCAGTTGCCCACGACGCTGCCGACGCTCGATGAGCTGATCGGTCTCGATGGGGTGACCCCCGCCAACGTGCATGAGCGGCTGCTGCAGCAGACGGCGCCGGCGCGGGGCCTGCAGGTCTTCACGCTGCACGCCGAGCTCGAAGGCATGAAGCTGCTGGGCAGCTTCGAGCGGCTGCTCGAGGGCTGGCGCGCCCAGGGCTATGCACTCGTGAGCCTGGCACAGGCGCTTGCGGCGCTGGACGTCGAGCGCCTGCCGGCGGCGCGCATCGAAGCCGGCAGCGTGCCGGGCCGCAGCGGCACCCTTGCGCTGCAGGCGCATGCCCCCGTGCAGGCGTGAAGTGACCGGCACTCAATGATCGGCCCTCAATGATCGGGGGTTTTCTTTACAATCGCTGCCTTCACGGCGCCGCGGCGCCGGCCGATGGGGGGCCATCAAATATGAGTAAGCCAGTGGCAGGGATCCTGCGCCGCGCGGCCGTGCTGGTGCTGGGATTGACCGTGGCCGGCCTGCCGGCCACTGCGCTGCAGGCGCAGCCCGCGACGGGCAAGGCTGCCCCCGTCGACACCACCGGCCAGGCGCCGCTGCCCCATGGGCGAGCGCGCATTCCCGTGCGCACCTTCCAGCAGGTGCGCGGCGATATCTGGCGTGTCGGCAATGGCAACTGGTGGTCGCTGGTCTACGACACGCCCGATGGCCTGCTGCTGGTCGACCCGATCACGCCCGACTTTGCTGCCTGGATGAAGGGCCAGTTCGCGCTGCGCTTCCCCGGCAAGCAGGTGCGCTACATCATCTACAGCCACAGCCACGTCGATCACATCGCCGGCGCGCGCGTGTTCGCGGACAGCCATCCGCACATCGTGGGCCAGGCGCGCATGATCCACAATCTGAGCGGTGAGTTCCCGCACATGCCCGGGGACATGATGGATCGCAACAACGACGGCAAGTTCGAGGCCGAGGAGATCGATATCCCCTCGCGCGAGCACCCGGGCATCTGCGGCATGTTCCCGGGCTACCTGCAGACGCTGACGCCGGATCACAGGACGACGCTCACACCCGCGGAGTGGTTCAAGGACGTTCCCAAGCCCGATCTCTACTACACCGATCACATGGCCATCCTGCTCGGTGGCCGGCGCATCGACCTGATTTTCCCTGGTTTGAACCACGCCGATGACGGCACGGTGGTCTACTTTCCGGCCGAAAAGGTGGTGTTCTCCACCGACTTTCCCGCCGATGCGCTGGTTACCACGACGATGCACTCGCTGCCGAGCGCCTGTGGGATGTTCGATCAGCACCCCCTCTCCGAGTGGATCCGCTCGTTCCACACGATCGAAGAGCTGGATTTCGATATTCTCGCCCAGGGCCATGGCCTGCATAATTTCACCAAGCAGGATGTCACCGATGTACGGGAGTACTTCGAGGATCTGCGCGATGCCGTGCAGCGGGGCATGGAGCAGGGCAGGTCGCTCGATGAGCTCAAGCGCACCATCAAGCTGGACAAGTACAGGGACTGGAAGTACTACGACCGGCTGCTGCCAGATGACATCGAAGCCGCCTATCTGAACCTGAAGTATTACCGCCCGAATTGATTGCTACGCCCGCCCGTTTAGTATTCGGGCAGCTCGAGGCGGTCCCGGAACTCACGGCCGAGCGCAAGCGCGCTCACGAGCGGCATGTTTGCCAGCCTCAGGGCAAGATTCCCCAAAGACAGCGACCAGCGCGACGCTGGCGCGAAGAAGGACGCAAACCGAAGCGCCGCCCGCTGCTTCGCCGCCATGAAAGGGCGCAACCGCTGCTCATAGCGAACGAACGCGACCTCGTGATCGCCGCCGGCGCGTTTGAGCTCGCCGGCGAGAACGTAGGCTGCCACCATGGCCAGCGCGCAGCCCTGTCCGCCGAGCAGCGACACGCAGAAAGCCGCATCGCCGAGCAGTGCCGTGCGGCCGGCGTGCCAGTGATTCATGTGCACCTGGCTCACGCGGTCCAGGTACAACTCGCGCTGGTCGGCCAGCCGCTCGAGGATGTGTGGACATTCCCAGCCACAGCCGCTGAAATGTCGCTGCAGCAGCGCCTTCTGATCCTTCAGAGCATCCGGAATCGACGGATCCTCATCGGCGAACACGAACAGGAACATCGTGCGGTCATCCCGCATCGAAAAACGCGCGACCTGTCGGCCGACTTCGCGGTGCATCAGGTACACCAGCTCATCCCTCGGCCGGTAGCCCGCGACCGTGAAGGCGGCTACTTTCATCTTGAGGTAGCGCTCGAAGGGCTGGTGCGCGCCGAACACCAGGCCGCGCACCGTTGAATGCAGGCCATCCGCGCCGATCACGAGGTCGAAGGCGCGGCTGGGGGCACGCTGAAAATCGACCTGGATCACACGCCCGCTCCCCTGCATCCGCTCGATGCCGTCATCGAAGAGCGTGACGATGTGGGGCGAGAGCGCTCCCTGAAGACAGGCCGCCAGTTCACTGCGCGGCAGGCTGCTATAACGGCCCTGCAGCATGCGATCGAGGGCGCCGACTTTCACTCCGACGATGCGTTTGCCCGTTCGATCCACCTGCCGCATTTCCTGGACCTTGTAGCCGCGCTCCTGGATTTGCGCGCCGAGCCCCATGCGCTCGGCAACGTCGAATCCTGCGCCCCAGAAGTCGATGATGTAGCCGCCGCTTCGCAAGCCCGGCGCCCTCTCCACGAGCGTGGGCTCGAATCCGTATCGCTCGAGCCAGAAGGCCAGACACGTGCCGGCGATCCCGGCCCCGCTGATCAATACTTTCATAATGCAGTCTGCATGTGAGGCTCGTCACGCTCCCTCATGGGCGATGCGAAGTCAAACGGTCAACCAGCGGACTGCTCGCACGCTTTTCCCAGCAGGCGGCACATCATTGGGTGTGCTTGCGCAACCCCACGATCAGGGAGGAGTTCACATGAGCTTCGGAAAGCTGGTATCACTGACGGCCACTGCGCTGCTGCTGAGTACGCCCTGGATCTCGGCCCAGGCGGGCAATTGGCAGGCGAGTCATCCGCGCCGTGCCGAAGTCAACGCGCGCCTGGCGAACCAGAATCGCCGCATTCACGCCGATGTGCGCCATGGCACGCTGACGCACAGTCAGGCGCACGCGCTGCACCGGGATGATCACGCCATCCGCCAGGAAGAGCGCGACATGGCGCATCAGAACGGCAGCCATATCAGCAAGCCCGAGCAGCGCGTGCTGAACGGGCAGGAGAACGCGGTCAGTCACGACATCCCGCCACGCTGATTCGACGCGCCTCCTCGAGCCGTCCGTCGAGCCGCCGACGAGCCGCCGACGTGCGGCTCGATGACTGATTGCCAGGCCGCCCTGGACACAGGGCGGCACGTCTGCGCTGTCCGCTAAAATACGGCCGTGGGCAGCGACGGCGCACGGATCATCATTCGCACGGCGAGGGCCACCGATGCCGCGGGCCTCGCGCTGCTCGGCGCTGCGACCTTTACCGAAGCCTTCGGGCATTTGTATGCGCCGGAGGATCTGCAGACTTTCCTGCGCACGGCGCACTCGCTCGATGCCTGGGGCCGCACGCTCGCGGATTGCAGGCGCGCGGTCTGGCTGGCCAGCCTGGCCGATGCCACGCCGATCGGCTTTCTCGCCGTGGGCGCCTGCAAACTGCCGCTCGAGAATCGTGAGGCAGAGGCAGGCGAGATCCAGCAGCTCTACCTGCTCGCGCGATATCACAACCGCAGCATCGGCGCCCGCCTGATGCAGCTTGGCATCGACTGGCTGCAGGCACGGGGCCATGCGCCTCTCTACGTTGGCGTGTGGTCCGAGAACCTCGGTGCACAGCGGTTCTATCGCCGCTTTGGGTTCGTCAAAGTCGCAGAGTACGGATTTGCGGTGGGCAGAACGCTCGACCGGGAGTTCATCCTGCGGCGCGAGCTGTCCTCAGGCGGCCGCGAGCGCTCGGCGTCGCAGGCCGATGCCCAGCGCGATGACGATGCCAACGGCAGCCAGATGCAGCGTCAGGTCGATGACGGTGACGTCGAAGGGGTGGAAGAACTCCAGCACGAAGGCAGCCGTGGCTGCGACCCCGAGCATGCCGAGGCTCGCCACCGGCAGCGGATCGATGGGTCGCGCGCGTCGCAGGACCAGGAATAGGGCCGCGGCCAGCGGCACGCTCGCCCCGAGGATGAAGGCGAAGCAGTGCGCGCTCTCACCGACGAAGCCGCCTGCGCCATGAAGGCTCCAGCCATTGGCGAGGCAGCCGAGGCCACTCGCCGCCAGCCAGAGCACACAGCCGGGTAATGGCAGCAGCGCCCAGCGCGGCGAGCGACCCGGCACCGAGCGCATGAATGCCGCCAGCACCGCGCTCACCGCCGTCAGGGCTTCCCCGACGCATTGGCAGGCCACGCGTGGCAACGCGATGCGCTCGGAGAATATGTGCAGGCCCACCGTGAAGCCCACCCCCAGCGCGACCAGCAGCGCAGTCGCCCCCAGCCAGGCCGCCGCGCGCAGCGACGGTGGCAGCAGAGGCCGCACGGGCGTCAGCTCCTCACTCAGGGACTCGATCAGCTGCTCGGTGTCCATTGCTCCTCGGTCTGGGTCCTCATGCCTTCTTTTCGCGCCCCTGCATCAGCGCGCGCAGCGCCTTCAGCGCCCGGTGCGTATTGACCTTCAGTGCACCCACGCTCTGGCCGGATGCCTCGGAGGCTTCGGCAAGAGTCAGCTCGCGCAGCTTCAGCGCCTCGAGCGCCTCGCGCTGGCGGGGTGGCAGCTGCTGCAGCAGTGACTGAACCTCCTCACTCGAACGCACGGCCTCCAGTTCCTGATTCGCACCGGGGGCCGCAAAGGTTTCAACCGTCGCCGCGTCGGCCGATTCATGGCGGGAAACGCGTCTGCGGCGTCGCAGAATGTCGATGGCGCGCCGCTGCGTGATGGCGGCCAGCCAGGGGCTGAAGGGGCGCCCCGGGTCGTAGGTATGGCGCACGCGGTGCACGGTCAGCAGCGTCTCCTGGACCATCTCCTCCAGGTCGTGAGGGTGGCGGCAATGCCGGCGGGCGAGATTGCGCACGAAGGGGGTGATCTCGTGCAGCAGTCGTTCATAGGAGGAGCGCTCGCCCGACTGCGCGGCGCGCATCAGCGAGCGCCATGTGTCATCCTGACCGTCCACGCCGCCAGTGTAACCTGTCGACGTGGCGACTTCCGGGACCCGCGAGCGACGGTAACTCCATGAATACTGGGGCCGCGGCCGCGTTTGACTGATGCGTCGCCGGCCACTAGTGTTGCGCCGCTCTATGCCGAAAGCCCACCGCTCATGAGCGACACGCGCTCCGCCGGGGATGCCCTGCGCAACAGCATCTACAAGCGCTACACCGGTCGACGCATGGGTCCGGCGCGCCGGCTGCTGTATCGATTCGCGGCGCCCCTGATTCTGGGCGTCGCGCGCCTCTGGTGGCGCAGCTGCCGCGTCGTCGCGGTGGTCGGCGAAGACAACCTCGCGCAGACCCTGGCGCGCTGGCCGTCGTTTCTGCCCTGCTACTGGCATCAGCACACGCTGTTCTGCGCGCAATATCTGCTGCGCCAGCAGCGCCGCCTGCCCGCACTGAAGGTGGGTTTTCTGATCTCCCCGTCGGTTGACGGGGAGCTTGGAGCCATGATCCTGCGCCGAGCGCAGGCGCATGTGATCCGCGGCTCCTCCTCGCGCACCGGTGCCCTCGCGCTCAAGGAGTATTACCACGCGCTCACGCGTGATGCGGTGTCCCCGGTCGTGAGCCCCGACGGCCCGCGCGGCCCGCGCTGGCAATTCAAGCCCGGCGCGGTACTGCTGGCGCAGATGTCCGGCCGCCCGATCGTCCCCATGGCATACGCCGCCTCGCGCGCATCATTCATCCATTGGGATCGCTTCGTGCTGCCCTGGCCCTTCGCGCGCATCGTCATCGCGATCGGCGCACCCCGCACCGTGCCGCGGGTGCTCGATGCGGCGCGCCTGGAGGCTCTGCAGCAGGAGATGACCGAGGCGCTGCGGGCCACGTTTCACGCGGCGCGTGCCGCCCTGGGCAGCTAGAGGCCATGGCGCAGCTACGCGGGCTCATCGTCGTGCTGCTGCTGTGGCTGTACCGCCTGGCGCGCTGTGTGATCGCCGGCTTTGCGCTGGCTGCGCTCATCGCGCCGCCGCTGGCGGCCATGCTGGTGCTTCTCTGCGCCGTCCTCGAGCTGCAGTGGGTGCTGCGCATTCTGGCAGCGTTTGGGCTCTGGCGCCTCGCGCACTGGCCCGTGTGGGCGGCTGTGCTGGCGGCTGCGCCGCGGCTCGTGCTCGTGCTGCCGGGTCTCATCACGATGTGGCTCGCACGTCTGCGCCATCCGCGCCCGCGCTGGCCGGCTCCCGCGGCGGCCCACCTGCCGATCTCGCGCGGGTCCTGAGTGCTGCGCTACTGTCTGGCGCGCGTGCGCAATCGCGGCTATGGGCTTGGCAATGAGCTCGTGCCCTGGGCACGCGCCTTTCTCGCCTCGCAGGTGCTCGATGCGCGCCTGCTGACCCCGGCGTTCGGTCTGAACCGTCGTGAATACTGGCGCCACTTCCATACGCCCCCCGACGACTGGCTGTATAACCGCGCCATCGAGCGCCTGCTGCCCAGGGTGCAATTCACCGAGGCTGACTACCTCGAGCACGGCGGCGATGATGTCGTCACGGCGCTGCGCAGCTTCGCGCGCGCCCACGACCTGCAGCGTCGCAGCGCCTACGTCTTCGTGACCGAGGGCCTCTGGGGCGGTTTCTATCACGTGCAGGCGGCGCGCGAGTTCATGCGCGCGACGCTCTATCAGAGCCGCTTCGCCGCCCGCAACCTTCTGCAGCTGCGTGCCCGCATCGATCCGGAAAAGATCCTCATCGGCATGCACGTGCGCCTCGGCGATTTCAAGCCGGCAGTCCCCGCTGAAGAGCACGGTCGCTTGGCCAACGTTTCCCTGCCGCTGGAATGGTTCTGCAACATCGCTGACTCGCTGCGCCACTCCCTCGGCGATCGGCTGCAGTTCCTGCTGGTCAGTGACGGTGCTCCCGAGCAGCTGCGCCCGCTGATGTCCCGCGTGCCGTGTATTACCACGGCGGATCTGCCCGACGGCGATTGTTCTGACGCGCTGGCGCTCGCCGGCAGCGATCTTCTAATCTGCTCCGCCTCCACCTACAGCCACCTTGCGGCCTTCCTGTC